>Ga0172381_10000201_pt1 | contig 73568 bp, 89 predicted proteins | sample Leawel6488metaG_FD_119754 | JGI IMG/M metagenome (GOLD analysis project Ga0172381, IMG submission 119754) | Leachate microbial communities from a municipal landfill in Southern Ontario, Canada - Leachate well 64-88 metaG | ecosystem: Engineered > Solid waste > Landfill > Unclassified | place... | reverse complement strand
TGATGCAAAGCATACGTGCACACAATGCGGTATGCTTGAACCAGCTTGTGATTGTCGATGGGGGCACGAAGAGGGCCAGCATTGGGCACCTACCGAAGAATCACGATTCATCGATGAAACAGTTGTCGCATTTGAAATGCTTCTTGGTTTTGCCGAGAGAGCATGCCCTAAATGTGACGGATGTGATCAGCTTCTGCTTGAAGGTGGTATCGTTGAAGCTGATGGTATTACAAAGAAACCGGCACGTATAGTGTGCCCTGGATGCAGAGCTAAAAACCCAATAGCGCTTGATCCGGAATCAGTTGAACCGTCTCGTTCTGAATTGTCTTTGAAGAATTGGACATTGACTGACGGCGATGCCGAAGAAGTTTTGAAAGCGTTGGCAAACGGATTTGCTATGTCAAGAATAGCAGTAGGACAGCTCAAACCATTCGTTCCGCCTCATGATCGGTAGCAAAACAGAGGAGCTTCCTGAAGATTTACGGTCGTTCGCACGGCATTTTCAATCCGGATGCGAATGCAAGTGTGATCTATCTGTTGGATATGTTTGCGAATCGTGCGTATTGTATGGGCTGATGTTTGATGCAGCAAGGGAAATTGAAAAATTGAGAGGTATAGCTGCCGAAAAAAGAAAGACTGATAGAGAGCGAGTGGCTACTCTGCCGGTCGCTTATCGCACTAGTGTGACATATGTTGGTCGAAACATCTATACTATTGATGGTATGAAAGGTCTATATTGGTTATATAAAAGGCTACAAGATAAAGACCTACCAAAAATATCAGCCAGACGACAAAGCACACGCGGGTGTAGTTGGGCTGAGTCGGTTTTTGTGCGAGGAAAAGAATTAGAAGAGTTGCTGAAACCGGCATTATGCGAGTAGTCCATTGTAAGAAGACGAGCTATACAGAGTACATCGGCAGGCCGTCATCCTTTGGTAATCCTTTCGCTATCGGCGCTGACGGGACCAGAGAAGAAGTTATTGAGAAATATGAGGCGTACGCTAGGAACAACCCTAGCCTTCTAGAACTCATCAGAGACCTTCCAGAGGACACCGTTCTCGGTTGCTGGTGCTATCCCAAGCCGTGCCATGGTGACGTTATTATAAAACTCTGGGAAGAAATGCACACTCCTCAAATATAGTGCATGCGTCTCCAATTACTCTCTGAATCTGCTAACTGGGACCTTGACGTTATCGACTCGTATGAGGAGATATCGCCCAATAATACATATCTAAATAGCGAAATTGGGGCCAAGAAGGGCGACAGGATCGAATTCGTTACTTATCTCGCTTTTTTAGAATCGACCAATGAACGCGGCTTTAAGATCGGGCTCACGGTCAAGGTCGAACTGATTATCAACGATAGGTCTGGCATCGCTTGGATTGATTGGATTGGAAAAGGCCCGAACAGGCATAACAATGAAGAACGAATACCAGGTTATGCCAATTTGAGACAATTACTTGCTCAAATCGCCAAACGGCATAATAGCATTAAACATTTTGCTGCTGATCGACAGAGCGGAATGAGAGAGAAGCATCCGGAATTTAAGCAGGACAATTTCAGACTCTCTGCAGATAGATTGCGAATAGAGGCGGTTGCTGGCAGGAAGATTACTGCCAACGATGAATTACAAATCGGTTATATAGACCCAGAAGAAGACTGGGAAGCGGCAGAAGATGTTTTTCAAATAGCAAAGAAGACTGGCATAAGGCCGAATCGAAACAAAGACGTGCATCTTATTGCGCGTGTCGGAGATACGGTTATTGGTGGCGTCTTTACCGCGACCTATGAGGATGAGTATGATGGTGAATTTTACCAGACACTAGATTTTGATGTTGCTGTCGACCCGCAATGGCAAGGATATCAACGTGTTGGTTTGCGGTTGATAGAGAGTGTAATACGATTTGCTGCAGAGTCAGATTGCCAGGTTGTCACAGCGTTTGTTATTAACTCGCGATTAGCACGTATATTAGATAGTAAGTTCGGATTCGAAGGTCTTAATCAGAATTGGGATGGTCGATCGGTTGTTATGACTAAATATCTCTAATGCTTTCTACACTGCGAGCAGCTAGCACACAACCCAAGCTTCGATTGCTGCGATTTAATATGGCAGTTTCTGACGGCATTGTATTCTATGCTATTCCAGACCTCTTCGATTGTCTGCTGATAAACGTTACCAAGGCAATGCTCGCCGTGGACGTCCGCATGACACTGGGCGACTCTACCATCTACTAATATCGTAAATGTTCGCCATAGGCGATTGCATTTTATGAATTTACCGTCAGTTTTATTTCCATGCTGCCCACCCCAGTTGTGTTTTGGCCCAAGTGCAAATTCAACAGGGAAATGTATAAGTGAGGTGGCGCTGTGGTTAGTGCAGCATGTTACGTAAATGCGTGTTCTCGATTTTAAAGAATCGCGTGTTTTTATTAGACCTTTGATATTCTCTTCAACCTCTAACCATTTAAGAGGCCGTCTTGTTGCTTCAAACTGTTCTGGTGTCGAACCATCTACGCTTATCTTGATTTCGTCTATTCCGCTATCTAATAGCCTTTGTGCTCTATCTGAAGTGAGCAGGGACCCGTTGGTGAAAATTTTCGTATAAACTCGGCACTTTTGTTTTACCAATCTGATCCTGTCTTCTAAATTGGCATCAAGCAGAGGCTCGCCAAAGTTATGCAGATGTATCTCTGATAATTTATTTCGAGAGCATTCGTCGATTATCTTCTCGAATAGATCGTTTGGCATAATATGTATGGGGCGTTGCATACTATTATGCGGGCACATGGTGCAATGAGCATTGCACGCGTTAGTGGTTTCGATTCGTACAACTGGTGGAAATTTAGCCATAATATTACCAGCATACATACTTTCGCCGATGAAAAATAAAAAGGAAAAGGAGACACCATCATGTTGAAGATTCTAATTGCGATGTATGTTGGCGGGTGGATTTCTTCCGCGTGCCCTTTTTATGCGACATCGAAAGCGTCGAATCCGAATCAACCAATTAGGAATGCACTCAAGGCTTTTGGTCTGTCAGCCGCCTGGGTTGTGTCGATTATACCTATCCTTGTAACATTTATCAAGGATTTGATTGCTCGATTCACTCCGACATCAACGACAACGACCACAACGAAGACATAAGATTATTTACCGGTAAGTGGAATATCTTGTCGTAGCCTATCAATCTCGGCAAGAGCCATTTTAAATGCTTCTAGGATCTCTGTTTCTACAATTAGGCAGATAAATTCTCTAAAAGGCTGCTTCTCATTATCTATCTCGATTAGCCTACATCGCCACATTTTCTCGAATTCTGGCGTCCAAGTATTGGTAGTGTTGCTCATGGTTTCCTATCAAATACCCGCATAGCATGTATTTGAATCATATAATTTATGTCAAATATTCTGCTCCTCACCGGCATAGACGAAATAATGACCTGCTATCTAAGCGGGTATGAACTCGACGAGCAAGCCAGGAAGATATGTGCTGCTTTAACGGATAACACTAAGCGATGTACTGTCAAAATCGTCAATGAATGGCCGGAGAGTTATAATACTGCCGCTTCTGATGTTAAAAAGGCCAAAGCCTTAGCAGAAATGCAAGCTAAAGAAGACGTAGTATTTATAACTAGTCTGCCACAGAAACAAAAACAAGATGATGGAGAATTACTATGGTCTTCCTTGAGATAGCAGAGCTGCTTATATCTGCTCTGATATTGTTGGTGTTCGCAACTCAAATATTTATCCCTCTATGGAAAGGAGAGAAACTATTCCCGATATTTCGAAAGAAGCTGAATAGGCTCAATGAAGAGGTTGCCGAAGCCAAAGAAGAAGTCGGCATGGCGACGACCAAGCGTAAACTCAAGAAGCTGAAGAAAACCGTTCAAAAAATTGAAAGTGAGGACGAGAGTGATGACTAACAAACAAATTGTTGCGTTAGTGTTAGCTGGTATCGTGTTAGTAGCGATGCTGACATCGATTGGTAGTTTGTTTGAGAACCTCGATGCTGGGTCGGTTATGGTGATCCAAAGCCCGGTTAGCGGAAATCTGGCGTGGTATACTCAGCCAGGTGTGAAATGGCAAGGATTTGGTAAGGTCACGAAGTACCAAAAACGTAGCCAACTTTGGTTCAGTGCAAAAACCGATCAAGGCAAGACCGCTGATGAATCAATTAAGATTCGATTTAATGACGGTGGGCACGCAACAATATCCGGCGGGATTTCTTGGGAAATCCCGCTCGCCGACGACAAGTTGACTGATATTCATACGAAGTTTGGTAGCCAGCTCGCTCTTGAGCAGCAGCTAGTCAGAACTATTATCGAGAAGTCGATTTACATGAGCGGTCCGCTCATGAGTAGCCAAGAGTCTTACGCCTCAAGACGTAACGAGCTTCTCTATTTGATCGAAGATCAGATTCAGAATGGCATCTGTCTGACAAAGACTACCCAAGAGAAAACCAAAGACCCGATTACCGGTGCTGAAAAGACAGTCGCGCTGGTTTCTCTCGTGGTTGATAAAGACGGCAAGCCAAAACGTGCCGAAACATCTCCTCTGTCTGAATTCGGTGTGAAAGCTTTCAATCTCTCGATTAACGAAGTCAAGTACGACCCACAAGTTGAAGAGCAGATCAGTCAACAACAGAAGGCCACGATGCAAGTCCAGATTGCCATGGCTAATTCTAAGGAAGCTGAGCAGAGAGCTTTAACTACGGTTAAGCAAGGTGAAGCTGACGCCGCCAAGGCTGAATGGGAACAGAAAACCATTATGGCCAAGGAAGTGACAAAGGCGGAACAAGAGAAGAAAGTCGCCGAAACTTTAGGGGCACAAAAGCTCGCTGTTGCCGAATTGGACGCGAAAGCTGCCGCCCAATTCAAGCTTGCTGAAACTCTCCGTGGTGAAGGTGAAGCCGCCCGTCGCAAGCTTGTGATGGAAGCTGACGGTGCATTGGAAAAGAAGCTCGAAGCTTACACCACAGTCAACAAGTACTTTGCTGATGCCATTGCCCAGCATCAGGGTGCTTGGGTGCCATCAGTCGTAATGGGTGGTAATAATGGCCAAGCTGGTGGTGGCGCAATCGACCTGATTAGCCTGCTCACAGCTAAGGCTGCCAGAGATTTATCACTCGATATGACTCCTAAAGCTACAAAGATGCCAGCACCCACCCCGGCTCCTCAGTAGCAAAAACCAAAGAGACTGCGAATAATTGCGAGAGTAGTTGTCAGGTTCTTCCGAAACCTCCGAACGGGCGGTCTTGTTGTCAGGACCGCCCGTTTGCGTAGATATTCCCAGCAAAGATAGGTTGTAACAGGGAGTATCTATATGTTGATGACAAGAACGCAGCAATCCGGTCGGTATAATCCGAAAGTCAGTTTTAACCGTGGTCTTACAGCACAAACCGGATTTCTTCCTGAGGGCACCCAATTGCTCCAGGATGTCTGGCCGCTGAAGGTTCTCGACACCAAACAAGTAATTGGTGAAGGCGTCCTTGGTGGCGCACCGATCACCCGTGTTACCGGCATTTTCCAGGTCGCAGACGACTTGAATGCTAATGGCCGCATCTATCCGCGACCAGTAGTAAGGGAAGCTGTCGAAGCGATTCAAGAAGACTTGGCCAACCGATCTGTTTGGGGTGAATTTGATCATCCAGCCGATGCCAAGATACACCTTGAACGAATTTCTCACCTTCTGACCAAGATATGGATGGAAGGCAAGAACGTTTATGGTGAAGCCGAGATTATCGACGAACTCCCATACGGCCAGCAGTTGAAGACGCTTCTCAAGCGTGGTCGCATTGGGATTTCTTCACGCGGCATTGGCGACATGGACGTTCGCGATCAAGGTGGTCAAGAGACATACTATGTCACCGAGGGCTATCGTTTTGTTACTTGGGATGCAGTCGCTGAACCGTCTGTTACCGGTGCAATTCTCCACATTTGTGAAGGTAAGCTGAAACCGCTGAATCGCTCAGTTCGGCAGAGCACTCCAAAGGGTGCATTCACAGCCGAGACTTATCAAAAGCAATTGGCGAAGCAGATTTCAGAATATCTCGCCAGCAGACGATAAGCTTCAGTATTTGAAGCTCCATGGGATACAATTACTGTAGAACTTGCGGCTATACATTTCATAAACCTGGAGCCGGGCGTGTAAGAGACCCAAATGCTCCATGGTGGGCTTTCTGGCGGACGATCACCTGTCCAGATTGTGGTGGTGATGGGTTCTCAAAACCACCGGGATGGCCAGATAAAGCGGAAATGGATAGGTTGAGACCGTCACCGTCTAAAGGGTCAGGGACAGTCATTCCAGTGCCGAAGAATGCCAGCCACTATGCATAGATTCGTGATAATGTAGAGCATCACGATTGTTGTTCTAACCGCCGCGATTACGTCAGCTTCAAAGTCGGTCGTACCAGCCTTCTCGCCCAGTGCTTTTGCCCAGATACGCCACAATTTTCTCATAATTCGGCGATCTGCTCTTTCACACTAATATCATTGACGACCACCTTATAAGGTTTACGTCCATCGACCTTATCAGGATGGCACATACGACATTTCGTGTGCCCACATGCACACGGTCGCCTCTTTCGAAATTTACCAAGCGGTTTAAGAAACTCTCCACTGAACTCGTCAGTTCTATGGAGAGATGCAACCCAGACTTTCGCTTGGCGTTGCATTATGTGGCGTTCTTCTTGCCATCGCTTCATTTTTGGGCTCCTGGTTCGATCTTGAACGTTCCTTGCGGTAGATCGGAGAATCTGCGATGACGTTTTACGAGGTTATACATTTCGCCAACCTCAGAAACTGTTTTCTCTGAATGGGTGGCTCTAACGAGCCACCCATCATCCCAACTGCCGTCTGCCTTTTTAAGACGAATGACGAGACCAACTTCGGCGAACTTAGACGGAATCCACGCGACCTCTCTGCGACCGTCGCTACGATGTTCTAATTCGCATTGATGATAAGTCATCGTGTTGACTTACTCATCCTCCTCATCGAGGTCGTCGTCATCCATCCAGTCGTCATCGTCATCTTCATCCCAGTCGTCTTCATCGTCGTCGTCCCAATCTTCGTCATCTTCGTCTTCGTCGTCGCACTCGTCGTCGTCGCACTCGTCGTCATCATCGTAGTCGTCATCTTCGTCTTCACACTCATCGTCGTCGATATCGATGTCGTCGTCGAGTTCGTCAGTCACTTTTGGCAGCAATTTCATTAACATGGTAAACCCTCCGAAATAAATGGTTACTGACTAAAGTTTCATTGAAACACAGCTACTTGCGGCAATCAATATCCCTCAAGCGAGCACGTAGATTATTCTCGGCTTCTTCAGGTGTCTTGCCTTCGGCGTTGACAATCCATCTCTTACCCGGCTCGGTGCGTTCTGCTATCGCACAAAAGGGCAAAAATGGAGGCCAGTATTTCTGTTGAAATACTCTTATTTTCCAGTGGTGTTCCATCTGGCTTTTAATTCTTCGAGTTCTTTTTTGGTCTGCACTTTGTCAAGCGCGATAAGAAACTGACCGAACTCGAATATGCTCATATCACTCACTTTATTGGATCTCGCCCATTTTCGACGAATCTCCTCTTTGCGATACGATAATGTTTTCTCGGCAACCAACCACATCAGGTTATATCTCGCCGTAGATCAATGTAGTCGGATATTCTGTGGTAGAGTTGTTCTGCCCTTGTCGCCCCGGCTCCAGGCGGCAGATTAATGCTATCGAGAAGGCCATGGCATTTGGTGATATACTCCAATTCGGCCATGATTTTGTCGGCTGTTTCGCGATACTTTTCGGCATCGGCCATAGCACATTCCTTTGTGTGATTATTTAAGACTAGGTAGCTGCTTGAACACCAAGATGAGGGGATCGGTCGTTCTGTCGTCTGGAACGATACAGACGGACAAGAATATTTCCTTCTTCGCATTCGTGTAAAGATTGACGTGCGAAGTTGTATTGGCCGGAATCTTAACAGCCACCTCGTCAGGGGGTAATAGTTTTGTGGCGTCTGGCCAGCAGATCTGTGAGACGAAGATCAATTTCTTATCGTTCGCCCATTTCATGAATTCCGAATTACTGAATGATTGCATGCTTCTCTCCACGTTTTTCTGCATTTCCTTGCGCCTCCGGCTTCCGACGCCTCTCTGTAGCAAATCGTGCGAAGGAAAGCAAGGAAAATAGGTCGGCGCGTCTCCGAAGGCTTAAATACATCATTGTTGGCTATTTATAGTCCGAATTAATTGATTCTTTAATTTGTGCTATAATTAGAAGGAGAAAACTATGGACTTCTGGCAATATCGAACAAGCAGACTACTAGTGAATTCGATAACGCCCGTCAAAAGGGATATGAAGGAATTCTATACCGAGACGATGCGTTCGTCCATTATGTCCGCCGATAAGGCGACATACCGGCAACAGATCATAGAGAGGGCTTGGGAAACAGACAAGTGCCCTTATTATCGCGTCTATCCGTCGATAATCCCGATGTTGTTGAAGCTGAATCTAGAGGTTGACACCGGCTTGATTCGGATTCCAACCGGATTGCGAGTATTTGCTATTCATTTTCCGAAAGTCGACCACAAGCTGTCGTTTGACTACGGCGACAGGCATTATAACGTTCGTTCCGTCTTGTGTGGCCCAGTGACTCTCACTACTAAGGGCGAATTCTACGATGGGATATCTATCTGGGTCGATTTTGGTGAGACGTACGGGATAAGCGATCCATCATCCGATCCGACTATCAAAGACCTCACAATCGCCTCCTACATCAATGTGCCAGTTAAGAATGGGCTGACTGTTGAAGCGGCAAGCGACATGCTTCAGCATGACCCATCTTCGAAGCTAGGTGTGATAATGCCAGAAAGCATTCACACTGGCATTATTCGTCTAGTTTGCACTATCTGCCTTCTTGAGAACGATCCGACGATCATTGAGCCAGACGTACTCGACAAGGATAAGGCGAAATACGAAGCAAATCCAACGCAAGCGGTAATCGATAGAGCAATCAGGCGTGGTAAACGTGGTTGGAATATCGGTAGAAAAATCGAAGTAATTCCTCACATTCGTGGAGATAGCCCATTCGCTCTGTATTGGACTGGTAAAGGTAGAACGATACCGATCATTCGACACAGGAAAGGATGTATCGTTCATCGGGAGTTAGTATCAAAAGTTTCAACAATTCAGGATTACGATGAGCAGCAAGAAATCACGGCAAAACAAAAAAGCACAGACGAAGGATGAAGCCTTGGCATATAAGGTTTTGAAGGCATCGAAAACCGAGCAGCCTGTTACGCCAGAGAAGCAGGCGTATTTGGACCGGTGCAAGAAGAGGGGCGAGATTCTGGCGAAAAAACGCCGACCGCCAGAACAAGTCAAGGTCTATACGCCACCAGTTAAGGGAGAGGCTCCATTCGCCTACATGGTCGAGAGAGGACCGAAGAAGAGCGAATTGGAAATCAAAGAAAGCGAATCAGAGAATGCCAGCGGGATACAAGATATGTCCTAATTGCGATTACTCGATGCCAACCGGCAGGGCGACATGTTCTGAATGCGGGCATGTGTTTTTCCGAGTGATTAACGGTGTGCATATTTACGACTATAAAGGTCGTTATATGGATCAGTGCCCGCAATGTAAAGGGTACTTATATGTCAATATGTATAGCAGGTGCGGCTGTGGAAACGACCTCATTAAGTTTCGAAGTCAATTGCGGCAAACCAGAGGTAACACTTTGCCCGCGTTGCAGTAGCAAGCTACGCAAGTTGCCAGATGGTTCTATGTTATGTTGGAAATGCGAATTACATCGCAAACCAGCAGATAGAATCCTCGTTCGCTCCAATACGAAGTTTTGGGTGATCAAACGAAATCTTGGCCGTGTTCCGCCAGGAAGCGAAGTTGAAGTTTGCACTTGCAATGAGTTATCTGGTATCTTCGGAACGTTCAAAGAAAATATCGATTGGACTCTGAAATCGAAGACAGGCTTTGTGATCGCCACTTCGCGTGACATAGAAGACTTGGCGATTTTGATTGTTGAAAATGAATGGTATATCCAGGGGCCAGAACAGTTATTGGTGGCAATCGACTTACTGAGCGGGTAGTAAAATGAGAGAGCAACCATCGATTCAACACCGAGAGAGTTTGGTTGATTACGCAAGGGCTGCTGGGATAATTGTACCTGATAACCTATACGATACATCCGATGGGTTCAGGCATTGGAGTTTGTACTGCGAAATTCAAATAGAGCGACCAATATCTTCTAAGGATGCATTATTACACAATGCGAAAGTAGTTGCCTCCATCTCTAATGACCGATTCCGGTCGTCTGAACCATTCCGGTTCGAAGAAATTAGCAGTATGCTGAAATGATTCTATTCTGAATCATTCCATATACCTCAAAATTAAACTTTATATGTGGTAATCCACAGACGCACAAAACGTTAAATCTTCAGGATGTGGGGTATATACATGGCACCTTCGAGCAAGCACGACGATTGTCCATTCAAGGATATTGTTTTCCCGGAGAAACACGCACCATCGCCAGAGCCTGATCATAGAATGGACACACGTGTTGGACGATTAGAGGGCGTTGTTGAATCTCTGACTAGAGATATCCAAGAAGTTTCCCAGAACATCAATATGATGGGAAAGGAAATGGGAAGCTTCAGGGAGATGATTGGCGAAACTCTCACTAGAATGAGAGAGGGGTTTTCCGCCCAAATTGAGTCTGTTACTGATCGACTGACTACATCTGCGAAGCCGCAATGGCAGAGCATTTTCGCCTTTGTTGCTATGGGCCTCACAGTTTTAGGTATGGCCGGTGCTGTTGTCGGTATGCTGTTTAGTGGTCAGGCAGCCAACGTGAACCGCTTGCAGAACGACACAGCCGTTATTACCGAGCGGATGTTTTCCGCTCAATATGAAAAGGGAAAGCAGGACGCATTTGCAACGGAAACCAGCGGCCATTTGACTAAGCTTGATACGACGCTACAGCGAGAAATGGCGTTGATGCAACAAACGACCGACTCCAAAATAGCAGCAACTAGTAAAAATGCTGATGATTACATCAGCAAAGTTCAAGAGATCCTTAAGGATTTTCGCGCTTGGAGATTGGAACACGCAACAAAGGGTGCCGAGGTTGACGCTCGTTTAACAGCGAAGCAAGAAATGATAACTGAAGAACTACATGCCTTAGAAGGTCGGCTTGAGCGTGCTGAAGAGCGACACCGACAAGATATTAAAGATATCAATAAGAAATAATCACGAAGCACTTCTTATCGCTAAAATTTTTTGGACCATCGCCCACGGATCGATGTTGCTATTCTTAAGTGTCGGCTCTGCTGATATATTACGCAACTCTTGTTCGAATGTTGGATGATCTATCGCACCATTCTGCCATGAATCAACTAGGCCGTATAGTCTCGGCATTAACGGGCCGCAGTTGTTAGCTTCATATAGCCCGACACCGCCTTCAAGTTCTTTTACATCTCTGCTAGGACGGTGACGTTGACGGACGTCGAAGTCGGGAGGATCTGGTTCCTCTTCTGGCTCAATTATTTCGCTATCTTCAGCGTCTTGTATTGGTTCATCTAAATCGATTTGATCGTTGCACAACGGCTCAAAATCCATTGGCTGCTGTTGTGCACTATCGCCAAAGGCTGGCTTTGTTATGCCCTCGATTTGATCATCACCGAAATCGTCCCAGTCGCCAGGTAGGACATTAGATACATATCCTTCAGATATGGTGGGGGTCCAATATCGACCAGTTTCATCGGAGTATTCGTGAAAAGTATATGACCGGTCTGCAGCTAATAAGTCGATAAATTCATTGTGGTTGATAGTTATACCATTCCTGCTACAAAAAGCACGAAATGATTCGTAGTAGATATTTTCATTGTGAGATATAAACTCACGAAGCAGCTGCTCTGGAGACACGTCAGCTGAGTTAGAAATCAGAGATGCAATCGATTTCGGATTATTCAAGGTCATGTCTCCTATATGATATATTTTAACAAAAGATAAAATGATGAATTGGAGATAATATGGCATCGCCCTCACCATCACCGTCAATCGTTCCAACCGCCACATTGCTAGCTTCTAGTGGTAGCTTAGAACCACTTAATACTGTGAACGCGTTTTTAGAAGACATTATGGCCCGTCGCGGTAGTATAACTGTCGCTGGAAATCCAAATCGTCTTGGTATTGAGATGGCTGGCGGGCACGTAGTAGAAATGACTCCTTTTGAGCCAGATGCCGCTACATATCGGAATTCGTACTATTACAATACCGCTTCTAACCTGCTTATGCGAAAGGTGGTCGTTGAGACCACTCCTATTCCAGTGGCGTATTGGAAACAGATAAGCAATTAGTCTGGTATAGGATTAGCTTGAACACCACGACTCGGCGCTACATCTGGTCGCATATGGTGTCCGATTACAACATTACTAAGATCTGACGCGGTATGGATTGCGACATTATAAGCATCTGGTAGCATCACCATCTTCGGGCGATAATTACTCGGCGACGAAGTATATAATTTTACTAATGCTACCTCGTCAACATCTACTCCAGTTCGCTGCTTCCAGTTTTCAATAAATGGCAGAGCACTAGGTCGAAAATATAGCGTTCCGGTTAGCCAATGGCCACAAACAGACGCCAACGCCATTTCGCAGTTGATTGTTTCAAATATGCTCGGATAGGCAAATATCTCAGCATCTGCGTCGAGCCACAATAATGGTCGGTTTAGTTGTTTTAATAGTTGCTGAAGTACCACAATTTTCGTGGCACACCCAGCATCCCAGCCACCTTGCTGCTCTAATGGTACGACTAGATGTGGCAGATCGAATTTAATACAGCTACGTACCAATCTTGCCACACACCGTTTATAATAATCACCCAGGTGGCTTGATATGGTGTAGGCGGTAACTATTAATGGAAATTTTGGCTTGGCAGAAAGTGTGTCGATCATGGCATCAGGAATCGGTTGAAAGTATGCAGAACTTTTTCGACCATATCTACATCCTAAATTTGGATAAACGCCCAGATAGATGGGCCAGTATTCAAAAACAGCTTCATCTAGCTGGCGTAACAAAGGCTACGCGATTCCCAGCGATTTATAAACAACCTGGATGGATAGGGTGCTATGAATCGCACTTAGCTATGCTTCGGAGCGCACGCGATGCCGATGTTAGTAATATTCTCATTCTTGAAGATGATGCTGAACTTTATTCCGATTGGCAATTCAGCTGGCGAATCGGCAAAAGACAAATTCGTCCAGATTGGGATATGCTATATTTAGGATACAATCTTGACCCCGCTGCTGTCACTGAACCACCACAATTTGTGGCGTCCAACATGTTACTATTGAACGACGCATTAACAACACATGCCTATGCAGTGAATAGAAAATGTCTGGATGGTTTGATTGCACACGTTGAGTCACATGTTGGTGCTGGCATCCCGGTCGACGTAGTATATGCTAGATATTTTAATAAGATAAAAGCATACGGTATATATCCTATGCTGTTCAACCAGGCAGCTGGTATGTCAGATATACTTGGATGTCCAAGCAACTTTCCGTTGAGACAAAATATCGACCAGGTACTTGCTGGTAGGCGATAATGACTCGAAAAGTCGTCGGCGTGTCGTTTGTTGGTGGCTTTGGCAATCAACTTTTTCAATATGCATTTGCTCGTGCTTATGCCGAATCACAGAATGCTATGCTATTGACTCCTGGATGGATAGGCCAGCGGATTTTCGAAATCTCAGACCCTCCACTTGACTACGACTTACCGCACACGGGATTCGATGAGATCCCGACTGGAAGAACTAACATTATTTTGAGCGGGTATTTTCAATCGCAAGCCGCTATAAATCTCATGTCGCGGTCGAGATTAAAAGCTTGGTTTCGTCTTAAAGACGAATGGCAACGCAGATTTACGACTCGTTATCTGATAGCCGCACATATACGTAGAGGCGATTATGTTGGGCTCAGCAATATTTATTGTCTAATTAGCGAAAATTCATATGTTGAAGCTTGTAAGAAATTCGATTTGAATCCTACTGATATTACATGGATTCAAGAAGGAAGCCGCCAACAAGCTCAGGATTTGATAGATATGGGCATGCCATTTATTGACGATTTTGTGTCATTGATGAACGCTAATGTAATATTGCGTGCGAATTCGTCGTTTAGCTGGTGGGCTGCTACTTTAAGCAATGGACGTATATTAAGCCCACTCGTCGAGGATCGCACAGGCATGCATGATGTCGAATTTATTGAAGGCAACTGGCCAAGAATGGTAGATGCACGCAACTGTGGAATGAATATCACAGACTTACGACTGAGGGACTAAAATGCCTGATTTTGACCGTTGGTTTGCTGATCATGGCGATGAGACTTTGAGATTAGATTATCGCATCAATATTAGTGATGTTGTTTTCGACTGCGGCGCATATCATGGTGTTTGGAGCCGCCAGATATATGATCGTTACCATTGCAGAATCATAGCGTTCGAACCAGTCGCAGAATATTACGCCATGACAACTAAGGCTTTAGCTGGTACTGGTGCATATGTTTATCGTGCTGGCATCGGCCCAGTAACGACAGTTTGCAATATCACGGTGAATGGTGATGCTTCGAGTATTCTGTCACAAAGCGGGCAGCAGGAGAAGATACGAATTATTTCGATTGATGATGTAATTCGTGAACAAGCACTGCCACAGATACGGCTAGTGAAAATGAATATCGAAGGCGCTGAATATGACTTATTAGATCATATGATCAATACTGGTAGTATCAATATAGTCAGAGATTTACAAGTACAATTTCATCAGTTTACGCCACATGCAGAAGCAAGGCGGCAAGCGATTAGAGATCGCTTGAGTCAAACTCACTATTTGACTTATGATTATGAGTTTGTATGGGAGAATTGGCGAAGAGCGTTATAATCCGCACCACGCTGCTATAATGATGGCGGCTGACGGAATTAACATTACAAGAATAATTTTCACCAATCTAGCGCGTTCGCGAAGGTGTACTTCAAGCGGCACCAATACTGTGATATGGTACTCGCTCATAAATTTTTGCCATTGCTCATCATTTACGTCTGGTGGCCGCGCTGGAGAATCGGGCATTATCATTCCCATGGCATGATACCTTCGCCTGTATCTCTTTCGCGTTGAATGTTTGGGCTATTGAGATATCGAACAAGAAGCTTTTGAAATTTCGAATCGGCGTACCATTCAAGCCTGTTAAAGGGCACACTATTCACAGGCTGTCCTTTGAATTCACCGTATGGCATCTCAGTGAACCCAAATACCCGAGCCTGTTCATCAGTCATGGGTTGATCTGAGATGATTGGTGCCTGTTGAGGTATAGATTTCCTCAATTCGTCCCAGAATGCTTCAAGCACATCCGAATCGATAGCAGCAGCTTCTTCGGTAATGAGCGGGATGATGGTGCGTGCTTTTCCACGCGCAGCGATACGACGTTTTATGACGTTTTCGTCTATCATGTCGCTGAGTTATTCCGATGAATCGCATCAAAAACTTCTCTGCGATGCACTGGCACTTCCTTTGGAGCCTCGACTCCAAGACGCACCTTGTCTCCACGGATTTCAACAACAACAATGGTGATGTCGTCGTTGATAACGATGCTCTCGTTCTTCTTGCGAGATAATACTAACATAGCGAACAATCCTTTGTTACGTTACTGACTATAGCTAAGCAGCGTAATACTGCTTACTTCTTCGTATAGCCGGTCTTTTCTAGACGCTTGCGAGCATCGTCCAGAGTACCCTTCAACGGGTAGACCGATGTGCCGGATGGTGCCACTGCAACACCATCCTTGAAGGCTTGCAGTTGGGAAAGGAAGGTTTCCTCGGTGTTCGATTTCTTCTTGCCGAGCGCTCCATTGTAGGTATTGAAGCACAGTTTGCGAGCGGGATTGTCGGCGAGTAGAACGTGCGATTGCACGTCCGTGCGCGGATCGCTGAACTTGAGCTGTTGCTTGGTCCAGAGTTCAACACCGTATGTCGCGACAACCGCGAAATCGACCATTGTGGTTGCATCTGTTTTGGACATGTGTTTTTCCTGTTGTGTTGCGGACGTGTCATCGCCCGGATTGTTTAGGTGTTCATGACTTGTTATTTGTAGTTTACCATGTACGGGACATTCGGCGAAGCCCTTCTCGGCTACTATTATCCTTGAGCAGACCGGGCAGGAAACTTTGAGTTTGCCACCATGGTCGACGGCAACCAATTTGCCAAGTGCATCTGCTGGGAGCAACCTTTCTTTGTGGACTCGCAATTGCTTTCCATCTTTATCAGATACATAAATGCAATTCTTCCTATCTGCGGGTCCGACAATCTCGTAAAGCTCGCTCGAAACTCCTCCCTCTGACGTCATTAATCGTACTTGCATGTTATCCTTTCCGTGCAACTGTGTTAAAATACTATAGGATTATTCCAATTGTAAGGCGACCCTCAGTGGCTTTGTGAACCTGCTGGAATTTGCTATATCAGAACGGTGTATGACTTTGATCTTCGCAAGTACAAGCCCAATCTGGTCTTCAATTTGTGCAACTTCTACTGGTGTCAGTGGCTCGGCAGTACATAAATCTATGACCAGGCATGTTCGCCTAAACCCACCGACATTATTGACCACCGGAATATTCGGCGGATACGGCGGATAAGGAGTACCTGACATGGATTCTAATCCCAACAACGTGGAGGAGGAAGAGGTTCCGCTCGATGACGGACCTCTCGACCAGTCACATCCTGTGCCGAGGATTCCTATTTCTTATGAGGACTCTGATGACTACGCCCCTTTCGACACTGACTTCGAAGAGACGCAATAATCTTTTGTATCGGTCTTAACGGCGGTTGCGTAATATTTGGTGATGGTAAGAATGGATTGATGGTCGCGTTCTGTAAGGAAGGGCAAGCTAGGCTTGCACATTCGATCAGATTTAGGGCATTTTCCGTCTTATCAACAACGAATACTTGCAACTTCAGCTTGAACTTCCTTGCAAAATACCTCCTGTATAATTCTGCAGCTTCGGCCTCTGTGAAAATCGGAAGCGTACTACTGCCTTTAGAATCATCAATAGCAAACAGCTTTTTCGCGCTGTATGCAATAACGAAGAACGGAACTTTGAGCAATCTCGATGCCATAATTATGAAATACGTCGTTGCCAAATTTTATCACAGAAACGGTTGTGCGACAACCCATTACCTTTGTATATGGCAGCATTCCCTAATATAGTGGTAGGTGTTTGATGAAATTGGAAAATATTAACCGCCTCGACGAATCATTGGAACTTGATCGTCAGTACCTCATCATAGAGGGGTTGTTATCTGACCTAATAGCTACCAGCGTCTCCAAAATCCAGACCTACATCGCTGCACGTGATAAAGTGGTGCAACAACTAGGTTTGAAAAATTATATCAACGCAGCCAGAGACTTGGAAGTATCCCTACTCGACGACTCCCCAGAAGCAGATGAGTGGTGGCAATCTGCGGCGGCTGCCGTTGATAAGAAGCACGGCAACAAGACAACTCCTAGAGAGCGTGCCGCAATCGTCGCTAAAATCAAAGCGAAGGTTACGCCGATGATTAATAGGGATACGGAGGATTTAGAGGACAGGCTTGCCGCTTATTATGCACAGCGGACTGGCCAAGATAATCAAAAAGTCGAAAGGCTATTTAATATTCTTTTCGGTAGCGAAGCACCAAAGCCAAAGAAAAGACGACGTACGCACGCATATTCTGAGGATATATTCGACAAGATCTCGGTTGGGCTTGATATGCTCGACCCGAAGAAACGTGTTATGAGAGGCGCACAGATGATTCGCGCTAACAATAATGCTAGGATTGCTACAATTGCCATTTCAATCTTGTCGCAACAAATTGATACGATTAGTGTTGATCGTAAGCTAAGAGATTCTAACAAACAACCACCAATACCATCTACACCGCTCACGCAGAAATATGAAATAGCTATGTTCATCAATAAGTGCATGCGTGACGCTAGTAAACTGGCGAACAAAGATAAAACCCCAGGATATTGGGTCCAGAAAATACGCAATAAGGCTAAGCGGATGGGGCTCAAAATCCAATTCAACAAAATGCCATCGAGACCGTACCCAACAGACTTCGACGAATTTAAGCGGCAGTATGGCAAACCTGTTTTGAAACCCGGTCAGAAGGTCTAATTATGAATCATCCAACAGTTTTACTTGGCTCTGGATTTATCGGAGCTGCTGCACAGCCGAAGATAACCATTAATCAAGTGCCAGTAGTGTCAGAAAAGAAGACTGGCACTATCAAGAAGGCCAATAGGGGCAAATTCACGGCTAAAGCAGATAAGGCTGGGAAGAGTGTCGCTGGCTACGCCAATCAGGTCTTGAAGCCGGGTGGCAAAGCCTCAAAGGCGACAAAGAAGCAAGCGGTCTTTGCTAAGAACGCTCAGAAGTGGTAACATGCTCTACTGAGCCAAGCCCTGTATTCTAGTTAACTGTAGCTGTCTGTCGTGCTATAACTACAGAGAATACAGGAGCAACTATGTCTCAATATACTGAATATACTGTCGTCGTTCGTCTGAAGGACGCTAATATAGAGTCGTTGGGTTTGAGAGGCACTTTTATGGTCGAGCTGGCTGTGACAGCGACGTCCAAAGAAGAGGCGACAGATCTTTGTTCAAAATACGGGCGTGTCGCCAGTGCATATGACTCTGGCGAAGAGCGAGGATTGTCGCAAGAAAGGAAAAAACAGTTAGTGGCGGTGGCGTTCTATCGTCCCAATTCGAGAAACGAAGAAATATACACCTACTACATTTGCGATAGGTGTAAATCGTATATGACACACCAGAACGTATGGTGCAGTCAGTGCGGTTCGAAATATGTCGCCAAAAAAGGGCGGGCGAGCGAGTTCGAAAAAGATGGCTACGAAGACGCAGGTAGTCTATTCTGGTATCGGAAATGCAAAGAGCATGGCTTCTTCGAGGTAAGCGTCGAACTAAAATCGAATGTGAGCATCAACCTAGAAGATGGCAAACTCGACCCGTTAGGGCTTGTTACCTGCAGGTTGTGGTTAGGGATAAAAGCACCCACCAGACATAAAGCTGTGGAGACTGGTGCCAAATTTGGAGAGGTCTATCATTGCAGCTACAATAGAGGCGATGATGGTCACAAGTTCTTCGGAATTATGATCGACACGCCTCAGGAACCCACCGTCGCATCACAGCCCGATGTGTCGGGTTCGTAGACCACTTCAAGAATTTATTAACTATGACTGGCCATTCAACATCGCCATATGTCTTTGCCATATGAGCAATCATATTACGATGTAGATTGCGCAGCTCTGTTATCTCATCGTTTGTCTGCCGCAGTACGACAGGCTTATGGCACCTGATAACTCTATACTCGGTACCATCGATAGTTAAAACTAGTGATATCGTTATAACTCTAGATATTGGGTCGTAGACGCCAATTAGTTCAGCTACGCAGTTTGGAATATTCGTATTCTTGGCCAGCTTTTCGCGTAGCCAAACCAATCTCGTATCTAATAAGCTGGTCATAGTAAAAACACGCCGCTACTCCATTATCACCCTGCTCGTTGCCTGACTAATCAAGCTTTCGGCTGTTGCTCTCGGCAATCCTTCAAGTATGCATTCCCACATCCCGCCGCGTGAAATTTCGATTTTGTATGCACCTGAATTGATATCCTGCCCAGGCATAGGCATCGTCCTGATACCCTTTGGACCGGCTTTACGCATCTGAACGAGAGCTTCTGAAATGTTGATGGCCATTGTTTTATTTCTCCCAGCTTCAAAGTATTTTTGGTAATTGTATTCTTTGAAGTAATGCCTCGAATGCGTCGAAAGCACGTAAGAATGTTTGATCTTTGGTTGTCGCATCACCATATCGCCTTCCAAGGCCCGGCTCTAAACAAAACCAACCAGAGAAGTTTGATGCTAAAGCGTCAGCTACCAAAACATCTAACTGCGCATCGCCAAACCCAGCTGGTTTAGCTGCATCGCCGGTTTTGAAATCGTGGATGTCGACGAACGTGATTCGCGATTTCAACAGCGACCAAAACTTTACAAAAGGGTTGTTTTTGGTACGCATCACTAACATCGCCGGGTCGAATAGCAGATTTAAACGTCTAAACTTGTTCAGTAATATAGCTATTGCCGCTGCTTGATTATAATAAGAATTTGTCTCTGGCTCGAATAACAACTGAACATCGTACGATATACTGAGCCCAGAAATAGTAGTTAACCACTTCTGGATCGATTCGCTATCATCCTTCGCCGACATCGTTCCGATGCCAATTCGAACGGCTTTACATTTCAAGTATTTGCATATCTGCATCGCTCTAACAAGTTTTGGTTCTTCTGCAGCCAATTGACTCGGATTGACACAACCGATTTCAGTATGCAAAAGAACTGGCAATAAGCCGTGCTTCGACAGTATGCCACCTAGAATACTGATGGCATTATCTGGCATATTGTAGATTTCTCGACACCAGCCACGGCGTAAGCAAACACCAGTGATCTTCTTTGTGGCTAATAGCTCACAAGCCTTATCAGGGTCGTCGAATACTTCATCAGTATAAACTGCCAGCTTTACGTTCATAACTCGACTATTTGGCTGTGCTTCGGTCCAGTTCTGACCCAATGCAATCCGAAGAATTGCGACATATCAGACAAGTCATCGCAGCTTTCGTTCACACTGGCAACATACGTGCCATTATTTTCGAGCACCGGCTGCAAATGCATCCGCAACCAATTAACAACCTTTGGCGTGAAGACTTCTTCGTATGTCGTCTTGCCTTTGACGGTTCTGTCAACGAAATTGATGAAGTTGAGGCTATAGAGAACGCGGCCGTCTCTGAGCAGACCGCCAGCCAGAGCGTTCACATATTTCGCCCTTTCGGTCGGGAATTCGAAGATGCGTCTGACCTTCTTGGTGACGGACGTCATCATTGCATATCTGTATTCTTCGACGAACTCATCGAAGTTATCATATCCGGCCTGCTTCGCTACAGCTTCCCACCCGATTTCTCTTGCTTCCCAGTAATTGCCGGTGTAGCATTGCTCACCGGTTGCAGCCGACTCGTTGCTAATGCGTATCGGATTGGTGCGTAAATTGATGACGACATTTGTGATTGCTCTACCAGGAAGACCAGCATCTGCTACAAGTTGTGTCGGGTGCGTTTGCCGCGAGGTGCAATATGGGTATTCGGCGAAGTTGAGGTCAAGATCGACGCCTTGCGAACCTTCAACAAGAACTCGCATGCCATATTTGGCTATGCCGTGATTCAACTCCATCGTTAAATCGGCGATTGTGCAGAACTCGCGGAGTTCCTCGTAGTCTCTCGCCAGTTTTTGCTGTGGTAGTCGCATAGCCTTTGCTGCGATAGCCGCACCACATCCCTTGAACGTGCTACCAGTCTTGATGGTTTCACGCTCATATTGCTTGTTCTCTTCAGTTATTACGTTGGCTAGCGGATGGATGATCAATCTTTCGCGAATCTGGAAGCCGAGCGATTCGAGGTTTGCTACTTCGCTGAACAACGTTTTCAGATCGATCGCAGCACCGGCGTTGATGTAGAGTCGCGTGTTCTTGTTGATGAATGCTGACGGAATGTGCTGGACCAGTATCCGTGTGCCGTCGTCAAGTTCCGTATAATGGCCAGCGTTCGTCATCCAATTGTTGGTCGCTAGATGGAAATCGTATTTGTCAGCTAACCAAGAATTAAGAGATCCCTTGCCTGATGATCCAGCGCCACCGTCGGTCGTCACGACCACCATCTCGCCACTTTTGCCTGGTGTGAATGGATATGTTTTGGTAGTTCTGCGATTTGGATAATTGGCTGACATATATTCCTCTGCGTTGATTTTGTCGAAAGGCATCCAACCTTTACATACATACGCAGCAGCGCGAATGCGATAGATCAGACCAGTACTGCTTGGACGTCATATCCATCAGCAGCCCAAACATTTATCTGATCGCTATGATTGGTTTTATTAGCAACCTTGACTGCTCTAGGAAGTGGCAAAATTTCGATTACCTCATCTGAGATTCCACCGCGATTTATAGATCGCTTAACTGCTACCCGATTATTCTGCTGCAGACGTTGCTTAATTCTGATCGCTGTTTGGACTTGTTCGAGATCATGTAAAAGAATTGTCAGACTCTGACCAAGCTTAGCCTCCAGCACCGCAAGCCATCGATCAGATTTTGTCAGCAATTCGGCGTTGTCTCCAAGCTCATCAATGATGTCGAATTCTATCATTTTATGTTCCCCTTGACGTTTGGTTGCCCTTCATCAACCTCCACTAACCAATGATTGGGTATATGTGTTAGTTTTCCTAGTAGCTCGATCCTGCTAAATATAGGCCCAACCACGCGAACAATTCCTATTTCATTGTGCCAGATATGCTCTTGGTTATAAATGCGCACCAACATCCCAATTTTGATGGCGCTAGCGGTCATTTGATGACCTTTCTAACTCTTAAAGATCTTTTCGATCTTTAAAGGGTTGTCTCGAAGCTCCTTAATGATTGTTTGGGCTTGCTTGAGACTGACACCATATCTATGTGCCTTACATGAGGCTATAATTTTTGCGGAGTTGATGTTACCGCACAGCTTAATTGGCCTGTTGATACACGCTTGTATTGCTGCTAAAGATACATTATGTGCAGATATATTGGCCTTTGCTTGAGCACATCGCAGATTGATATCAGTGCGCAATAAATTCGGAGCCGGTATCTCTTTGATCGCCATACATAGATTGTTGATATCGGATTGTTCTCTAGATAGGCAACCAAGAACAAATCTGATCTCCTGTACTCGCGGGAGATGCTGTCTGATAAACGCAGTAATCGCCAGCGTCTCTGCTTTTGTCTCGCCAGGCGATTTAGTTCCAAGTGCAATCTCGAAACCGTCACATGACAAAGAATGAATTGACATCGTGTGGAATTTGCTGACCCCAGTTTTGTCGCCTTTTGGCCAGTCGACTGTGGTCAGGATTTTATATGATGCCTGCCTTTTGACACGCTGCATTGATGCGTCGGCAACAAGATCTGGGTGAACGACTATCGCACCCATTTTGTAAACGTGAGCAAGTTCCATAGCCTCGCCCAGCTCACTTGCCTGCATTATATCCAGTTCGAGTTTTTGGCTTATGTAATATAGCATTTTTCTGTGTCCGGTTTTTAGAATGTTGTTATTTTCAAATACATAACAACTACTAGAAAACAGTACTAACACAGATATAAGAAATATTAAATAGCAACAATAATTACGTCATTCGGAGTAATAACGACATCGGGTATCTTTCTCCAATTCATCCCGCCACCAGACTCGTAAGTCTGTGCAGGTATGTCGACAAGATATCGTTCGTTATCTCTTGATACGATTAGATTGGCGTGATCGTCGCCTTCCCAACCACCATCTTCTAGCTCGCACTCAATATTTGATATCACGTCTGCCATGGCTCTCTGCACTTCATCGCAAATACCGCCACCACCATATTGCTCGTCTAACCCTTCTTCATCTTGGGTCCATTCGTCATAGACTGCCTGCGCCGATGCTGCTATTTGATCGCGAACAGCGAATAGTTCATCGACAAGCGCCATATCATTTGCTCTGCACTCTTTGGTAGTGGATTACCAAAACATGTTCACAATGGTCTGTTTTCTCTTTGCGGTATGCGAAAGCTTCCGCATTAGTTAATTCAGAGAACCATTTATATTCCTGCTCCGGTCCGATATTATACTTGGCCGGATCGCACCACGTCACAAAATAGAGCTCATCTGGCATCACTTCGGCTTCTTGATTTCAACGTTCTGCTTCTGGGTATGTCCCGGAATTGGATTATGGACAGCGAAGTTAGTGCCAACCGCCAATTGGTTGTAAGCGGTACCGCCACCATGAGGACCAGCAAATGTCTTCTGCTGCTTCGTACCTTCCGGCACTACCGGCTTCGATGGCATTTTGTTCTGGTCAAGCATTGTTATCTCCCTAAACCGCAGGCGATTAAATCGACATTTGTATCTTTGATGTCGATATCAAAGTGTTTCAGAATATCTTTTATAGCATTCCTAACGTGTTTCACTCTATTGACACCAGGCAAATAATGAAAACTTACAGGTTCTATTGGTTCTGTTTCGTCCAAAATCGTAATAGCTGGTGGATTGACGTCATTAAGTCGTTGGAAGGCAACGCCGTATTCGAAATTCGTGCCGCGACCAGTAGGTACTATTACGAGGACATATGATGCTGTCGATACACCATCATATTCACGCAACGCCTTCTGTTGCAATGAATCGGGGTCGATATCTCTCGGCGTTTTACCAGCAGCGATTTCTTCTCCCCATATCGTCCAATCGAACGCTATCGGGATTTTTAGACTCTTGAAGAAGTCAATAAATGCTCTGGCCCGTTTCCAATTTGCCAACGTTGTGGCAACATAGATCGATCTATCTCTATCCCAAGAGATAACATGCCAGCTATCGGTGAGACTGGTATTGGATTCCATCGACCAATAATAATTCCCACCGCATTTCTCGCATTTGCCGTCAACCCATACAGCTGCTGAAAACTCTGAACTGCAGTACGGGCATGTGATTGCTTGGGTTAGCATAAGTTATCTACACATCATTGCAAACTATATCTATGGCTTCGTGATGGTCTAATTTGTTGAATCTGTTTACGAAATCGAATTTGTTATATGAGCTACAGAAGTAGAATTTCTTTCTTGTTTCTGGCGGTAGTGATCTACTCGCATCATCATAATATTTCGCTTCTTCAGTGAATCTCTTTTTTCGGCTGTCAGGTGTGCAATCTTGGTTGACTCCATAGAAATGCAACATCTCCTTACCATCGACTGTCACCGCCCCCATATCAATACCGAAAATATATATCTTATCATATCCAAGCCATAACGCTACCTGCATAGCTGCATAAACACTCGATCTCCCAATGTGAAAACCGCTCGCCAAATCGGTGCTAAATCCAAAGCCAGGAATATTCTTGATAAATATTGTGCCTGGTCGTACCTCTTGAATCATCGTCGAGTTGAATATGAGTCCATTATATCTCGACCATAAATCATTATGTCGCTTTAATTGCGAAATATCACAGAATAGCCAATACTTGGTTGGCCAGATGCGTGTGTCTGGCTTGTTTATCGACATAATATCAACACGTGGATTTAGGAGCAATCTTGTTGTGTCGACTTCTAGCACACTAGGACCATTGGCGATAATCGCCAGCACTCGTCCTATGCATGAATTGTGTAGCTCGCGTAATTTTCTGGTGCTCGCCTCAGGCGGGTCACGTGTGATGACCTTAGTTGTCGGCTTATTGACTTTCCCTGGCGCTTGTTTTGCTGCCACACCCCTCTTAGGCATTACAGGCGGCCGTCGATTTGGCTGTTGAATTGGCTGTGCTACTGCAATTGGCTGCGGCCTCATAACAGCCCGCAATGCCTTCGTCACAGATTGCTGCGGTCGCATGACTGGCCTAGCGGCCTTGGGAAGCACAATTTCACGCTTGACGTTATTGCTAATCGGTCGGACTCTTAAATTTAAAATCATAAGATAATATTTTCCGACAACGACCGAAAAGAATTTTAGCGATCGATCTTGACACGAGAGCCAAGGCGTGTTCTACTATAGGCTCGCACCGCGCCGGTATCTTCAATCACGAGGTTATCGGCAAAGGCAGTGAAATTCTTTCTCTGCCTAGTGTCCTTACTGAGAATACTATAGATACAACGATGGATTGTTGTAGTCAACAGATTGAAAACGGGAGCCCTTCCCGGAGTGTACTTGAGCTTGCCACGAGCAATTTTGCTAATGACTTGAACGAGTGCATCGCTGGCAAGGTTGTTTGTCTCTTCTGCAGATTGCTGGTTGAATTTGCTAGCTACGCCTTGGCACATCTTCGCGATGTCCTGCAGCATGGCTTGCCAACTTGCGGTCGTCGACTGTTCGCAATAATATCCTTGTTCTTTTGCTTGCTCTATGGTAAGATTACTTGGCAACATCCAAGTAATCTTATCGCCCATAGTACAAAAATGGATGTTCCCAGGAATGATATAATGCAGTCGCGTTTCACAACAAGGGTCCTGTATTTCACTATCCGGTAGCATACCTATTATGAGAGTCCAAAGCACACCTTTGACGCGCAGTTGTTCAATGCTTGGGGTATTACTAGAAACGAGCCATTCGAACCAATTTCGTTCTAGTATTTGTGTGTCGCAGTATTTCGCCATCAAGAAGTCCCTTTCTATTTTTCTAATACACGCGAAGGAATGTTTGTATGTCCAAAGTAAGACAATTATCGGAAGTCTTCTTACGCGGCTCGCTCGCCAACGTGACGATGCGGGGCCTGACCGAGGAGCAGCAAGCCAGAATTGAGGAGTTAATGGTTACTGTCGGAGAGCATGAAGTGCTCGCTGGACACCGGCAAGAATTTATTTATCAGCTTGGATCAACAATAGCTGCCGATTACCACGACAACATCAATGCGGCACAGGAAGAATTCAGAATAGCAGTCTGGCGCGGCCTTGTCCACCTCCTCTATCATACCGATTATAGTTTCGAATGCTCTTTGTGTCATAATACTTCATTTGTTAGCCAGAGCAATCGAATTACTCCATTCAACCGCCGCTTTGATTTCTGTCCTTCCTGCGGCTCTTGCCTGATATCTGACCCAGGCGACAGCGTTTTCCAAGAAGGTGCCTCGCTGTCGCAAGACGAATATCTGTTCTTAGTGGATCGGATGGAACGTGAGAATAAACGCCCGCCGATAATAAAGAGCCCAATTGTCGCGACCCACGGAGCACCAAAGGTCGAAGATCCAGAGCGAATCCTCAATGACCCGGAGCAACTGAAAAAGTTCTTCGGGTCTTTCATTTGGAATTATTTCAGGCAGATTCTGCTTGAAAATCCGATAACCAAACATCAGAAGCGAACGGTAGGTCTATTTGGCCCGACCGACAAAACTGCTGCTGACGCTATTAATCTATTACTGGCTGATCTCAAAGCCTTTCACGTCTATCATGGAGTCCCAGAACGTAATCCATCCTTTCCAATTGACGACGCTTGCTATGCTATCGCATGCGATCCGATGCTATTATCACCAACTGACTTCTACCCACGGTTCTGGGAAATCAGGGAACGCCTTGTATCTCTCGGTGGAGAGGTTGTCATCAGTCCCAATTATATCGTCATTCGTGACATGCAGGGACAGGCACCGTATACCGAATTTTCCGCATCTGTCAATTCAGAAGTTCAAATTGTGAATAATGTTGTCGGGCACCGAGATGATGATGGTGATTCGATAGATGTTATATCACAACTAGAGGATCAACACATGCTCGAAGACAGCACAGCCGCCGTTGAAGTACGTGAGATCATTGCTCACGTGCAAGACTGCTTACCAGATGGACATTGCCAAGCAGTCTTTCAATTGCTATCTGGTACTGGACCAATCTACCAAGATTTCGTCAAGCAGTACCCAGATACGCCAAAAGTGAATCAAGGAATTCCGCACAACAATCGGATGGCGAAATTCCTTGGATGCACATCCAAGGACATCAAACAATATCAGCAGACTATAGGGTTACAGCTGATCGCACATGGTGTGGCTGTCGGGACCGATTGATTACCACTTCGGCCCGCCAGGCTTACTCCAGAACTGTTGAGCCATTCCAAGACCAGAAGCTCTCGGATGCTGATAGGGCAACGGGATGATTCGAGGAGTAAGGTTGATATAACCCTCCTCATGCTGCTCGAAAACTCGTGCTATAAACTTGATTATTCGTCGCGGCGTTGTCTGCCGTGTAGCAGACTGATCTTCAGCTAAGATCTGTCCGTGCTGAAGTTGAAGAGTAAGTCGCTTCAACCCCATATGAAATGTCTCGCCAAGATAGCATCGCTGATTGCCGAGGACGAACAAATTCCACCCTAATCTTGCTGTGTCGCCGAGAGGATCGATATTCCTGACATGCGGGACAACTTCTATTTTATCAGACATCTCAGATATTGCAAACTGCATATCTTGGATGAGTGGTGGGTAGAGTTGTTGATCGAGCTTTGTCTTATCAAATCCCTTGCTAGCGAAATAACGAACTAGAAGCCTTTCGGCAACATCGTTATTCAGGGCAGTGCGTAGTTTGTCTGCAAAGCGATCCATAATTTATATTTTATCCAGGATAATGACAGATCTCTCCGCAGAAGTTGCGGAGAGTAGTGCCATTCTCATCTTGGCCTATCACATAATTTGGTTGCAATGGTATCTTTCCGCGACCGCCCGGTCCGTCGACTACAAATGTTGGAATTGCGTATCCCGAGGTATGTCCTCGCAGACCTTCGATAATTTCTATACCTTTTGAGATAGGAGTTCTGAAGTGGGCGGTTCCTACAACCGGGTCGCACTGGTAGAGGTAATATGGTCTGACACGCGCCATCAACAGTTTATGCATTAATGATTTCATCGTTTCGATATTATCATTAATGCCAGATAGTAATACCGTCTGTGATCCCAACGGAATTCCTGCATCAGCCAACATCGTACAAGCTTTTACACATTCCGGTGTCAGTTCATCTGGGTGTGTAAAATGGACGCTCATAAATAATGGGTGATATTTCTTCAGTGTCTTACATAACTTCAGTGTGATTCGTTGTGGCAACACTACCGGTACTTTGGTGCCGATTCTGATGATTTCTACATGTTTGATATGCCGCAATTCATATAAAATCGAATCGAGTTTGCCGCCTCTAATTGAGTCTCCATCTGCAAACAATAGCGGGTCGCCGCCAGATACAATGACATCTCTGATATTGGTATTTTGTCTGATATACGCAATTGCGGCATTTAGTTGCGGCTGCGTAGCCGGTTTTGCGTTTTGGACGCAAACTAGTCTTGATCTCGTACAATATCGGCAGTAGCTAGCACATTGTCCAGCTACTAAAAGGAGTGCTCTATCCTTATATCGGTGCACAAGCTTCGGAACTGGGGTGTCTTTGTCTTCAGCTAGAGGGTCGGTTGCCTCTTCGACTGACGTATAGAATTCGTCTAAAGTCGGGATAACAGTTCGTCGAAGTGGATGGTTCGGATCGGTCGGTGAGATTAGACTGAGGTAATATGGCGTTATGTTGATTGCTAATCTTCCGAGGCAATGGAGTTTCACCATTGCCATGCTCTCTTTGCTGCTGAGGTCGATGACGGATTCTAGCTGTTCTTTAGTCGTATACCTGTTATTTAACTGCCATCGCCAGTCGTCCCAATCCTCGTCGGTTATATCTGGAAAATAACGCTCGCGAAAATTTTGTGTTTTAGAACTCGGCGGCTCGGCGACCAACGCCGATTGGCCATCTGAGCTATCCATTATTCAAACGCTCCTATTATCTGATGTCGGTGATGTGCGAGAACCTATCGGTTCTTTCAACAGTAATCTGGTGTGGAAAGACGTCGTGGAAGCAATCGCTATGCGAGATGATAAAAATGGATTCGAATCTAGTTGCCAAATCATCTTTGATTACGCTTATGAGCATCTGGCGGCCAGATTCATCAAGAGCTTTTTCCGGTTCGTCTAGCACCAAAATATTACACTGCGGACCATGGATACCTTGATGCAGGTCGAATACGGCGAACATAAAAGCTAGATCGGTTCTGCCACGTTCCCCGCCACTCTGAAAGTCATAGCCCCAAAGGTTGCTCTCGATTCCCAACGAATCAGTCAACGACACTTTGATATCTAGGCTAAATAGATCAAGGTAATGATGTAATCTTGAATTGAAGTATGGTTGATGACGGCTGATCAAATAGCTCTTAATCTTTCGACGATCGCTATAAGCCTTTTGTATATACAACAGATGTGTAAGAATGATATCATATGTGGCCAGGTCTTTCTGCTCAGCCTTGACTTGATCCTCATTCTTCTTGATTTCTTGCCCAAGTTCAATAATCGATTTGGTATGGGTGTTCTTTTCGGCGGTGATATCCTCGGCATCCTTCAGAGCTTGACGCATCGACCCTAATAGTGTATCTCGTTGCGAATTTGTAGCATTCGCTTCATTGACAGTTATCTCTGGTTTTGTTATTTCAAGTTTCTTCTTAGTTGCTACGGTCAGATGTTCAAGTTGTTTCTTTTTGACTTGTAGATCAGCTTTCGCAGAAGCTGCGAGTGTATTAGCATCACTTATTGATGTTTCTAGTTGTTTGTCGATGGCAGCTATTGCGGCCACCGATTTTGCAGAAGCCGCCGCTATATCGGCTTCTGCCTGTGATTCGAGTTTTTCGATTTGTTTGTTGATTTTAGCTATTTTGGCTTCGAGGGCACCTATGTCTTTTTGCAGTTTTAGAATCTCATGTTCTGCGGTAGCTTTTACAGACTTAGGACCATCGATTTTGCTGTTTGCATAATCTTGCGGAAGCTCTCGTTCGCATTCAACGCATATCTTGCCCGCTTTATCTTCCCACCTCTTGATGATTGCATTTTGCGAGCTTATCACTCCATCTTGTATGGCTTTTTTACTCTGAATAGCCAATATCTGTTTATTCAGAGCATCGATTTCACTCTGTTTGACCTTGGTGGCGGCGTCACACGTATCTTGGATTGATTCTTCCTCAGTGTCCGACGATTGTGACGCCACATCTTTTGCTGTCTGCGCTTCTTGACGCAGACGCATGATAGTATTTAGCCTCGTAGTCTCTGCACTAGTTATGCCAGTATCTGCGGCTGTGATCTGTGACTGAATTTCCGATATCTTAGCGTTAATCTTATCGACTATGGTCCATTTTTTTGCTAATGCAATAGTATCAATCAAGACACATTTAGCTGCTTTTTCTTCATATTCTTTTGCCAGCTTTATTTTGGCGGCACGCCGTTCATTGCGACTTGATTCGAATGTTGATGACGAGCTTTGGGCAGTCTCAAACTGCTGCATAAGTGTGGTTATGGTTGATTGGAAACCGGCTATTTTTGTTTTTCTCTTCTCTTGCTCGGCTAATGCTCTGTCGTATTTGTCTTTCGCAACTTCGGCATAGATTGATAAACGGTCTATGCCCATGATGCGTTCAAAAGCTTGTCGTCTTGCCTGGTCTTGCATAGCAAGCCACGGCTGTCGATATTGAGAAAAGAAAACAGATCCACAGAATAGGCTGTAATCGAATTTTAATTCTTTATCTAGTAATCTTTGTTGGTTCCCAGTGGTTGAGAGGGTGCAGTTGATTATTTCTTGTGTGCCGCGTCTAAATAGGAGCTCAGTATCACCTTGGCGAGTTCTAATACGAGTTAATTCATCGCCATTTTTGAATCTTAGGCCGACCTTGGCATTACCGGAAGAAAACCAATTAAGAATCTTATCGCCCGGATTTTGATTATAGACCGTTTTTCCAGACAGGCACCATAATATAGCCTGCATCATGGAACTTTTACCGGAGCCGTTCGATTTACCGTATGCGTCGTCCCTATCTAGAACATTGCCAACTATGAAGCACTGCTCCATACCAGCCAATTTGAGCGTCGAATTATACGGACCCCAACTGATGAAGTTCTCGATATTGACTGATTCTAGGTCGATCATTTTCTTATACCTGGGTTTCGATGTCTCATTTTATTAATACGGTCGCGACCGTACGAAAAAACTGAGGAAACCCATCTATCAAACACGGGTCCTACAGACCCATGCTACGTTATCAAAAGCGTCTTTATTGTGAGGGATTAGATGATTATCGTTGCATGCTTGCTCTATATCCTTGTCGCAGATTTCATACCAATTCCATCTCTTTTTGAACATATCACAATAGAACTTATCTGAATTTTCGCAGTAATCGTGTGCCATAATATAATCCCCTGGCTTGATTACAGCGGACAATATTACGAATTCATTCTTTTTGTTTCCACCATCGCACAGAACAAGAGTAGTGCCGTCTTGTTTGATGAAGTCTTTGATATGTTGTTTGCAATCGTCGACATCAAAAACATTTTGTATTTGTATGTCGACTCCTTTGACCCTGAGATCGGAATATGACGGTCGTTCGCAGATGTCATATGATATAAGCTGACAGCCTAAACCAAGTTCAGTTGTCACGGTGAATAGGAAGTTGGTGAAGCCGCCACCACCTGTACCGATTTCAAGTATCCTACTTGGTTTGATTGCTTCGAGAAAATCGGCAAATACCTGATAAGCTAAATGGGTTTGTTGTGCTGGATATCCTAGATATTCAGATCCGAAATTTTCAATATCGGTCATATCACTAAATTTTGTGATGTCGGCAGCAATATCCATGTTAAGCCTCCAAGGTTTTCTGACAGTAATTGTCGATTCGCAATGCAATCTCAGCAGCATCAGTAAATGACTGACGATTATGCTTAACTTGAGTTGGTGCTCTTAATAAAGCCAACAGATCTAATCTACTAGTAAAAGTTTGTAGATTTAATCGCTCTATTGTTGACTTCGGAATAAATGGCTGTCCGTGCATTACAGGCACAAGCACACGTGTGCCTCGATATGCCATATCAATAACGCTGTGTTCGTAACTGCCTGGATGTGTTAAGATGTAAGTCTCAAAATGCGCAGTGGCATCTAAATATTCAGTATATGGTTTTTCTGGTATCGGGGTGACCCAAGGCGGAAATTTCTCTATCGATTCGCACCCACCTCTACGTAACTGTGATATCGAGCATTTTGCATGTTTTCGATAAGAAGACAGCCACTCATATAAATATTGACTCCACTCTTTTTGTGTCCTATGATATGGAGGCCACATGTGGTCTAATAGGATACTACCGGGCACTTTAGTTGAGATATGTTCATTTAGTGCTGATGACAGGCATGGTAGTGATATTTCCTCGCAATGTTGAAAAGTCGTTTGCGGCAGATATATGAAGCAATAATCGACGTACTCTTTTGATAGTGGCAGCTCCATAAATGACATTGTTTTATATTTCGCGCGTTTTCGTAGTTCCGCCAATCTACCAAATTCAAGTTCGCCAAAGCAGGCATGGAATAAAACAAAATCGGGCGATATTTCAACCAAAGGCTCATAAATACTTTGGAATTCTAGCGTGACATGCTGCATCTTGGAGAATTCGTTCCATAATGCCCATGTCACCATATGCACTGAGCTTCTAGACTCATTGAGACTATTAGGGTTCTTCAAACTCAAAATGCAAAGACTATATGGTTTAGGCATGGTTAATTCTGCAGCAACAACATCTTCCTATTTTGTATCGGTATGACTGTGCTGTTTCTATATCTTGACTGAATGATCGCATGCATATCTATGTCGTGGTACATCCACGCATGCTGCTCTTCGCCCGGTTCCGGTAATTCGTAGAGCAGCATATCTGATATGCTGCTGATTCGATCTAATAGGGTATTGAATTTTTCGATAGTGTTTTCTCTAGTAAAATGATGGAACACCGCCAACGCGAAAACACAGTCGAAGTGCTTAGTTGTTTTGTTTACGACATCAAAAATGTTAGCGTTATATGATTCAAACCCTAGCTTGTCGAATAACAACTTCAAGACGCGATATCTAACTGGATCGTATTCGACACCTGTGGCTGACTGCAGGATACCCCTTAAACTATAAAGCACATGACCGTGGCAGCTTCCAAGGTCAAGTATTGATTTGATGCCGTTATCCATTACGACATTAGATATTTGCTGCTCTTTTATACTATAATCGCAGCACGCCCAATCTGCGAAGTCTGGATGTGGGATAGCTTGATACATCATCGTTGGATATAATGTTTTCAAGCTATTCAATAAGTTAAGCCATCCATCTTCACGCTCACAAATAGTAAATCGAATTGGATGGTTGGTGGCAAGCAAGATCGATGTCCTGTGCATACCATCCCAAATCCTGATTTCTCCACTGCCTCTGATCTTCACGCAAATTGGACCATAATAGTAAGACACACCATCGATTTTTTGTGTTGTTGGCTGTTCTTCTACGAAATTTGGAGCTATTTCGAATAGATGTTTAAAATTGTGATATTGTCTGATGATGTCTTTTCTATTACTTAATAGTCCATTCCATACGCTGCCGTTTTCCACTAATTGTGATTCTAGCCATTGAAAATATTCTGTTTCAACCATTGGGATGTCGATATTTCGCATCCACTGTTTGGCTGTTTTGTAATGTGGTAAATTAACTAACTCATATTTAAGGTCTCTGCTCCACGGATCGTCTCCAAGATTGACAACTTTATACTGCATCATTTACTCCACCAGAGGCGTAAATCATCACTGTAAGCATCTTCAACGAGGCGTCGTAGCTCTGGTGTATAATAACAATCTGGCGGTTTATGGACGCTAATATTGAGATGTCCTAAGTCCGGAAAACCAAACCGTTTTTGTAGACCTGACCAAAAAGAGTCTACCTCATGCATCTCTCGTATGACTTTGGCTACGCATTTTCCATCATGAAGTAGAAAATGCGACATCGGTGCTATATGTGTATCAATCCCTCGGACATACCAACCAAGATGTATATCTGCTTCTGGTGGTTCTTGTATAATAGCACACACCGTCCTGCAAAATACATCAAAAGGCTGGCCAACTAAACGTTGCAGCTGTGGTCCAAGATTTGGTCTCGCCGCCGATGTACAGCATTTTTCTTGCCAAACTGATACAAGCCGATCAAAAGGATTGCGGACAATAGCCCATGTATACCAGTCGTCATCAAGCTCAGAAATCCAATTCATCGATTCTACATGCGGCCATTTCCGGCTATGGACCATCTCATATTTTTCAACTGGTTTTAACTTAAAATGCTTCTCCAGAGCACGTCTAATAGAGCTACATGCACATTTCGGAATTGAGACGTGAGCCCATTTTTGTTTGCCGTCAACTATAACCAATGGTTGGAACTTCTCTGTCATAATTTAGTCGTACTGCCAATTGCGGAAGCATTTTTTACAGGCTTCGCACTGTTCGCCTGCTTTCATTTCACGAAACTTCTGACAATATTCGCTTTGCCAGATGATGCTATCGGTAATTGTGCCGTTTTCTTTCCTTGGTGGTGACACACTGTTGCAAATCGTAATTGATCTGTTCCCGTTAATACCGATCGTCTTCCACGGGAACAAACAATTTCTTCTAACTTCATCTTTGGCTATAAGTACTGGATATCGCAGGACAATATCGGCGTCTGGTAAAGTCTTAATTGCATCGATTAAGACTTGATCATTTTTTGTTAAGACGAGATCCCAGAACTGTTTGTTCTCATTATCATCGAAGTGTGGAAGTATATTATGTAGATGAACGCCTTGAACACCCAATGACTTAGCTAATGCGAGAAATTCTGCTATATCTGACAAATTGTTTTTATCGCATACACGCGACAGATAAGTCTGAACACCTAAACTGACACTAGTACGAACACCAGCCAGCGCCTGCTCAAAAAGATCATAGCCAGTGGTCCGTTTGTATTCGGCGGCGTTTGACGCATTAAGACTCACAGATAAATAATCAGGTAAACATCCAGCATCTCGTAGCCAGGGTAGCCGTTCAGCTGCAAGCGTCCCATTTGTAATTAACCCAACAAATAAATTCTTACCATATGAATGGAAAGTTGATGTTGGTGCCTTGATATACTGCATTATCGATATGAAATTTTCACATAAAAACGGCTCTCCAAACCCGCAAACACATAATGACTGGATAGATGGGAACCTAAATAACAGGTCATCAATAACGCCAGCCGTCATATCTGGGAAATCTTCTAACTCTTTATGCTGCCGCCAACAGAAGTTACATTTAAGATTGCATTTGTTCGTAACGTAGAGAGTCGCCGATGTCGGCTGTTCCAAAAAACTCTGCATTCTGTGGTATTCCGGGCGTTTTGCGGTGAAATTCTTTTCTCCAAGCTGCAGTCTAGTGTCGCTAACAACACTAGTGTAAGCGCCGAGTAATGCGAACAAGTTGACTTCTGTCGGTTCCTTCTTGAAAATCTCGAATAATTTCTTTGGTAGACTCTCAAGCCAAACATAACCAAACTCCTTGAACTTCTCCATCAAGTTCAAATATCTCTCAAATATGAGTTCATTATTCCATAACGGTGAATGTTTCCCTACAACATCCTCGTTGAGTTTGTAAGTATAACCATCAGCTTTCATTCTTTCAAGCTGTTCTACCTCACACGACATATGGCTGAGATCGTACGGATATTTTTTGAATATATCGAACTTGTATATCTTGATACCGTAAATCACGAAGTCGATATGAACATCAAGCAATCTATAAGCAATCATCGAGCACTTAGGATCTTGCTCTGATTTAATTGCATCGTACATCTTCTCGATGGAATCTGGGTTTAGTATCATGTCTTCATCAACTTCGACATAGTATGGTGTCTTGCACCGTACTAGCATCTGTTGAAAAGCGACAGACATTGGACTATAATCTTTAACAATATCGACAGTCACCTTAACAGTCTGTGTCTTTAATGCATCCAAGCATAGCTGAAAGTTAGGGTTCGTCCCGGAACTAATAACGAATGCAGTGACCTGTTTTGTTAAGTCTTTCATATCATTCCAAAATGACGGTTGATGGTGTTGATACTACTTACGTTCCCCTCGACCGCCGCTATCATAGCGGCATCCCAATAAGGACATAAAACTTTCCAACTCAACGTCTTTTCAATTCTCTGTCTATTATCGAAACCGACTTTACTTCTCAAGTCTTTGTTCTCTAGTGAATGCAGGCGCTTATTCATCTCTTCTACTACTGTCTTCTCTGGGTTAACAGGTACGATCCAATCAGGGTCGAGAATCATACGAATAGACCCGACATCAGTGCAAACGACAGGGATACCACATGAACAAGCCTCTAATACAACTCGCGGCATACATTCACTTAAGCTAGTCATAACTAGTACATCGATAGCATTGTAAAACCGCAGCATGTGGTCAAGAGATCTCTCAACAAAAAATTGTCTTCCGTGCTGTGATTGTATTTCTATTTTGAAATCAAGGCGTTCTAATAAATGCATTCTCTTGACGTTATCACGTCTTCCAGCCCAACCAACTATTAAGTTGTTAACATATCTGCCACTGCGTTTTACTAGTGACGGAATTGGTAATTTCTCGTTTGATGGTCGCCATCTGCCCCTAGACCAAGTTGATATAGGCTGGTCTCGTTTCATCGGTATAAAGAATTCAGTATCTATTCCTTCAGGCAGGAATATAGTAGGACACTTATAGTGTTCTTTGCAGAACTTAAATGTCTGTGGTGAAATCCCTACTGCAAGATCAAGGTATGGATATGGTTGTAAGTTAACAACAGGACCGGCATGACCGCCGATAACTTTCACACCCTTGCTTTTAGCTCTATGACAGAGTTCAAGAGCTTCTGGAGAGATATCAGGTCCGTGAATATAAACTGCATCAAGACCGTCTAAAACTACTTCATTATGTCTAAATATTGAAATGTTGTGTTTTGAATACCGTTGCTGCTCTTTGTCTAGAAAATAGTACGCCCAGCCATATTGGTCGATAACTTTTGCGATTTTCATTACAGTCCAGCAGTAGTAAACAAGAGGTACCTGACGGTAGTTCTGTTAGTTATATACTGATAGCAGATATTTGAAAAGAAGTATAAGTACAACTTTAGCTTTGTACAGTTTTCTTTTTTATTTGGATGTATGATTATTGTCAGCAGATTTTACTTGTTCGGGAATGCTGCGCATTCCCTTACTCGTTTATTTGCTGAGCGGTTTTTGCGGCTGCGCCGCTACAACCGCTCGCTTATCAAGAGACTTCCAATGATCAGAAATCTGGAAGATAATCATGATAAAAGAAGTTAGTGAATGTTAGCCTGAAAGGTAAGCTTCCTTCTCTTCCACACCCAACCCCCAAACCCCCTTCCCTCGCCTCCTCTCCCTCCAGGCCGAACGAAAAATCCTGGAGGACCTCTGGCCATCCTTGCATCACGCTTGGCCTGCTGTGGCTGTTTGGCTGCCATCCTGGCACTACAACCGTCTCTGGTGTTGACGAATCCAGCAGGTGCAGATTGCCCTTTTTACGGCTTTCAGGCCGTCTCGTCTAAAGTGGGCACATCATTCTTCTTTAGTTGCTCCATCCAGGGAGCCGCACTTATGTAGACACTGAATACACTTGAGAAAGTCTATCACTCCCCGGCACTAAACGCACCGGGGAGTGACTGCGACAGATGTGTCAATTGAAGAATGAGGTCAGAGTGGTCTAACCGGCTGATCGTAGAGGAAGACGTCTAACGCGGCTGCGACCCAAGAGGACAATGAGAATTTCTTTTTTGGTTCTTTTATTCTTTATGTCAGGTGAGTGTCTTTTGTGGTTCTTTTAGTCTTTTGTGGTTCTTTTATGTGATGTGTTGAGAATGTGAGAATTGTGACTGGGCGATCTAACCCTAAAAAGGGCTGCGATCATAAGTGTCGGTGTCTCGATATCTCAAATACGGCTATCTACTCATCGAAATTTGCTGCGATTAGTCTTTGGGGCTAAACCCATTCTGAGAACTAAGACTTGCTTTAGCACATAAGATGTTGGGATCTGGTGTCGGTAGAGGATGATTAGCTGCACACTTAACGCAGTATTTAGTGTTCGGTAGGACTTCAAGACGTTCAACCGGAATTATTTCGCCGCAATCTTCACAGGATTTTGTAGTCATAATTCTATAATACCTTGACTGTAATTTTACGTTCTGCTCCAATTTCGGCTATCACCACAGACGTATTTGACCAGTATGCAGATAAAATTCCAGAAATTGCGATCTGACGCCGAGATTCCTGCTAAGGCTGGAGCACTAGAGGCTGGTATCGATATCACGACAGTCGACTACGTTCAGCTTACGCCGGGTGAATGCCATATTTTTCATACTGGATTGGCCGCAGCAATTGAAGAAGGGTACTGTGTTGTTTTGTTCGACAGATCTGGAATGGGTGCGAAGAAGAATATTCACCGGCTCGCTGGTGTGATAGACTGCACCTACCGTGGTGAATGGTTAGTTTGTCTTGTCAATCTGAGCGAAGACACTCAATTTATTAAACCGGGCGACAAGATAATCCAAGGTTTGGTATTGCCAGTTCCGGAAGTATCCATCATTGAAGTAAGCACCCTCGATGAGACCGAGCGTGGTAGTAAGGGATTCGGTTCTACTGATAGTCCGGTAGAGCCACAATATCAACGAGTCACCGGCATTTAAGCCAGTCGTTTTCTGTTACCATCAAAAAGGAGTTGACTATGAAATGGGTCCTGTGTATCTGTGTAATCGTGGCATTGTCTGCCAATACAGCGTTCGCTCGTGGTGGTCGTCTTTTCCATCGCGGTGGTTCAGGCAGCGGTAGTACTACTGCTTCACTGAACGCACCTGTTGATAAGTCGCCAGTATATGAGCATGAGCACAAATTGCTCAACGCCATCAACGCTATCCGTGAGAAGTATGGCCTGCGAGCTTTGGTTCTCGACATCGTGGTCCTCCATAAAGCGAGACAACATTGTGGTTGGATGGCAAACCAACACTCGATGATTCATTGCGCAAATCGCTGTGAGAATATTGCAATGGGCCAAGCCGACGTCGATGACGTTGTAGCAGCTTGGATGAGCAGCTCTGGACATCGAGCGAATATTCTCAATCCTGGCTATACTAAGGCTGGGTTTACTGGATATGCCTCTCCGAGTGGGGCACCATTCTGGTGCCAACAATTCGAGTAAATAATTACTCGTTCGCCCTCACCACCCAATTTGGGTGGTGAGGGATTTATTATGAAACTACGACTACCACCAACATCTTTCTATTACAACCGTTCACTAGCAATATCAGAGCAACTACGAAGGGAAATCATGGCCGAAGAACAAATCAGACTGGGCGTAGAAGTCAAGGACAAGGTTACTGGTCTGCGTGGAATTATTACCGGCTACACGAAATATATCAACGGGTGCGTCCAATGGCTAGTCAAGCCACCGGTCGACAAGGACGGCAAGCTTGTTGATGGATGTTGGATTGATACTGTCCAACTTGAAGTCGTTGGTATCGGTATCGCAGAGCCATGGGTCGACCAGGAGGATGTGGCCGTATCTAAAAGTGAAGGTCCAGGCGGTCCTCGCTCGGATGCTCCTTCAGCATCTTATCGCCGAAGTTAATCAATCGCGGTCCTCGTGCTATAACGTGCCATCAATTTCAGTTTCACTGTTGGAGATAATCAATGCCCAAGTTACACCAGATTATCGCGCTTGCTGACGGCAAGAAGGCGCGAGCAGTATCGGGTTTAACCGAACTGCACAAATTGCATCAGAAGACCGACCTGCTCAACGGCATCGCACGGAATTACCGGCCAATCAACGACGAAGGTGAGAAGCTACCTTCGGAGGCGAAGCTGGTTCAGATCCGCGTTTCGGAATCGATCGAACGGGCCAGAACCATTCTGACCGACGTTATCGATATCGTCGCCACCCAGGACGTCGCGAACACAACGGCCTTCGCCGACGTGATTGTTGATGGCAAGACTATCATCAACCAAGTCCCGGCGACCCACTTGTTGTTCCTCGAAAAGCAACTCACCGACTTGCACACCTTCGTCGCGAAGTTCCCGGTTCTCGATCCGGCTGAGAAGTGGTCGAAGAACGGCGACAGCGGCGACTATGCGACAGAAGCGTCCGAATCGATTCGGACCAAGAAGGTGCCGCGCAACAACGTGAAGTACGACGCCACCGACAAGCACCCCGCCCAAGTCGAGACCTGGATGGAAGACGTCCCGGTTGGTTATTGGTCGACGATCAAGTACTCTGGCGGTATTCCCGACGCCGACCGTCGTGCAATGCTTGCTCGCATCGTCAAGCTCCAAGAGGCAGTTCGAACTGCGAGGGGCGAAGCGAACAGCGTTGAAGTGAAAGACGTTTCAGTGGCCAAGAATTTCCTTGGCTACGTTTTCGATACACCCTGACCTGATTGGCCACGGGTTGTTAAAGTAGCGTAGTCTCAATCTCAGATTCAAGTTCATGAGCCGAAACCCAAAAGCCCAGGTTCGAGTCCTGGTCCCCGCACTTGCGAAGAGAACACGCGGGGATAGCCCAGTGGCAGAGGCAAGTTTTAGCTCACCCAGGTTCAGATTACCGCTACAAGTTCAGCATCGCACCGGAGACCAAATCGAGTCCTCGACCAAAACCAACCATGTATGCCTGTGCAACTCAGGCCGACCGCTCTTGCGGGCAGAATACTAACTGCGGTCGTCGTATAATCGCATTACGCATGGGTATAAAACTCAAGGGTCGTGGTTAAACGGAAAAGTTGGCCTCTGTAATTCGGTGCAAATTGTAGTAATACAATTACCCAGCCCCGGTGGACCGGATATGTCCACTGGGGCACTTTTTTAGGTATATTATGATTGAATCGATACAATTCAAAACAGATTGGCGGTGTTTCAAAGAAGGCGATTTATTCGAATTCGAACCCGGTGTGAATCTGTTGGTCGGAGACCAAGGGACAGGGAAAAGCTCTCTTCTATCGTTGTTCCGGACATCAATATACAACGAGCCGGATTTCAAGAAGTTAGTTGACATCAAGTGTGATGGCACGGTCGAACTGCGGCTATTCGACTTCGAACGTGATAATCCAAGGACACGAGGATACGTCAAGTTCGCGGCTGATGTGTATATGCGTTACCAATCACATGGTAACTGTGTTCTTGCTTTATTTGATGTTTTAGACGAGCAGGATGACACACGGAAGTGCTTCATCTTAGACGAGCCCGACATGGCTTTGAGCATTAGGTCAATCGGTAAGATCGCCGCTAAATTGAAGGCGACACAACATCAGGTTATCGCGGCCGTTCACAACCCTTTTCTAATTCGTGCTTTCCCAAATGTTTTGTCTGTCGAGCATAAGCGTCGGATGCTATCCGAAGAGTTTATTACTTCTCATGCTCAATGAAGTACATAAAATCGCGGACGACTTTATCATCCCTTTGATGTAATCGTGATGAATCTCAACCTAAGAAATCGTGTCAGTTTGGTTTACTCATTGCCCCGTGGCGGTGTATTCGTTGAGGTTGGTGTTCTACGTGGCGATTTCTCGCTTACTATTTTAGCTGGTAATCGACCCAACAAACTCTATCTTATTGATTCGTGGCAAGACCAACCTGGGACAGTCTGGCAACAAAAAGATTCGTCTGCAAAGGCGGACCATGACAGAAATTACAAGCTGGCAGTTGATAGATTCGCTGGCGATGATCGCGTACATATCATTAAAGAGTTTTCTACTATCGCGGCCCAGCGATTTGCTGATGAGACATTAGATAAAGTCTACATTGACGCCGACCACACAAAAGCTGCTGAAGATATAGCGGCTTGGTGGCCGAAGATAAGGAATGGTGGTTGGTTGTGTGGGCATGACTATGCTTATACCCAATGGTCAAACGTCAAGCCAGATGTTGACAAGTTTGTTGTGGAAAGAAATCTTACGCTGTTTTTAACGCAAGAATATCCCAAGGATTGGCCTTCTTGGGCGGTTCAAAAACCGTCAACGTAGATGTGAAGACAATCACACCATATTGGTCGTCTGATATCGAATAATAAGCACGTCGTACTCCTCTCAATCGCATTGCTGTAAAAGATATATTAACAACGTTATAGGTGCATTATGGGAATGATGAGTTTATCAAGTGACGACATTGACGAACTTTCTAGGATGATTTCTGAGGACGTCAATGAATCACCACCTGTCACTGTCCCAGGGTTTGGGCAGATGACGAAGCAGCAGGCCCTAAACTCGACCATCACTTACCTAAGACAGATGGCCGAGCAGTTAGAACAGGGTACGGCAATCCCGCTACATTATTTTGATATGGCTAAAGACCATTATCAAGCTTTTCTTGGTGAGTCGGCCACGCCTTAGGTTCTTTTGATTATTCTCTCGGTATAGCCAGTATGTATATAACATACTGGTCTAGGAGAATGATTATGGCTGTCGATCTTGAATTGGCTAACCGTATTGTTGCTTATCTAAACGAATTAGCCGAACTCGATAGACCATGTATTGGGGCTCTGATTGCGAATAGAATCCCATGTAATGAAGCTCTTGCCGACCATCCTACATGTCAGGTTTCAGCACAACATGGTGGTTGCCATGTAGGTCTATTAGGGCTGCTCAATGGCTTGTGTGGAAATTATGACGATGGTCCCAAAAAAGGATGGGGAGCTATCGCAGCAGTATTCGATCAAGCTCCCAAGGGACAATACGCTTGTTTGAAGGGTTTCAGTATTATCCCGAACGAAGAAACTACAAAGGAAAAGCATGAGTAAAGTTAAAATCCATTCAGTCGATCAGCCAGAATCAGATATCACAACATTCGTATTAAGCTGCAACAGATTAGATATTTTAAGGAAGACTATGAAGTCCTTTGCAGATACAAAGGACTATACGACCAAGACTGTCATAGTCGACGACAGTGCCGTAGATGGCGTTTTTGAGAAATTGGTGGAAGAATACGGCAGCTATTGTGACGTCATCTGTTTCCCGCACAATCGCAGCCAATGGTGGGCTATGGATTTCATGGTGTCATATTGTGACACTGAATATATTTTCTACCTTGAGGATGACTGGGAATTCTCTCGAACTGGTTATCTGAATGATTCAAAGAAAATTCTGCAGAAATATCGCAATGTCGGTGTTGTCGATATCTCGTGGCGAACATTCGAGTGGCAAGGTATCGACAGCTATGATAAAGAGATTGTGAGATTCAAGACAGACGACGGCTCGCAGGTGTCATTCTACTGGAAGAAGCCATGGCGTATAACCGATTATCATTTAGCTTGGTATGGTTGGGTTGGTAGCCCGAATCTCAAGCGCCGTGATGATCTTATTTTACTCGGTCGTGTCGAAAAGTGGCACGCTGAATGGAATATTGATAGGAAATTTCTGGCGATAGGTTTCAAGGCTGTTTTCCTTGATGGTCAGTATTGTGCCCATCTTGGCGATCATTGTAGTGCTATGGCTGGTAAGAGACCAGACGATTCGAAGACACCAGACGATTATTATCCGAATGAATTAAAACATGACAGAATATTCCCGCAACTCAACTATCGTTTCTTAGATAAGGACTATCGGCACCCGTACGATATTACGGTAGTGTCTGCTATGGTCGATCTCAACCGTAGCGATAGGAGCTTCGAAACGCATTATCTCGAAGGTGTTAAGAAACTCCTAAGCACTAGACACCGATTGGTGCTGTTCTGCGACGAGAAGTATTTCGACCAAATGCGGCAGCTTCGCGGAGGAGGTGAATTGGATCTGCGTAAGTTTGATGTGTCAGATATTGAACGTGCCGGTTATTTTGACGGTGTACAGAAGGTCACATCTACATACTCGTGGATCAACCAGTCAGCCTGGATGAAGGATAGCGTAATAGGTTCGCGTCATTATATTCCGCTCACACTGGCGAAGCAACACATGCTTGATGAAGCTTCGCGATCTAATAATAGCAGTTACTTCTATTGGGTTGACTCTGGTATCTGCAGTAGTTATCATATCGATGGTGACTTGAATCAATTTTATTTTACGAGAATACCAAAGAACCGATTCTTCCTTACATCCTATGCTTATTACACAAACGCAGAAATACACGGCTACAACATAAATGGCATGATTGGTCGTTGTACCAGAAACCCTAATTATGTGTGCCGAGCCACGCTCTTTGGTGGAACCAAAGAACAAATCCAGCAGATGACATCATTGTTCTATACCGAAGTCAATTGGGCTGTTGAAAACGGCTACATGGGAACAGAAGAAGCATTTTACACGATATTGAGCGTTACCCAACCAGACCTGTTCAATAGAGTAGAAATGCCAAATGGTGATATTAAGAATTACCTGAATACGTTGAAACAGTGCTAAATTAGACGTATTTAAGGAATAAACCCGGAGACAACCATGCGATTTCATGTATTGGGGCTTCAACATACAGTTTCATCAAAAGAATTTGTGGCCTGCGCTTATACACAGAAAGTCGTCAAATTCGCTAAGATGATGACAGATCGTGGCCATACTGTCATTCACTACGGGCATGAAGCTTCAGACTTGCAATGTTCAGAGCATGTGCCAGTGCTCACCGACGCTGACTGGAAGAAAGCTTATGGCGATCATGATTGGAGGAAACACTTCTTCAAGTTCGACACCGGAGATCATGCCTATACGACATTCAATGCGAATGCGATCGCGGAGATCAGTAAACGCAAACAAAAGAACGATTTCATCCTGCCTTTCTGGGGTGCTGGGCATAGAGTCATATGTGATGCACACCCAGACTTGATCTGTGTCGAACCTGGCATTGGTTATGCTGGAGGGCATTGGGCGAAGTATAAGATTTTCGAATCATATGCGATTTATCATGCCTATTATGGTCTTCAATCTGTTGGCTCATGTATCCAAAATAATTATGATGTCGTCATACCGAATTATTTCAATCCGGATGAATTCGAATTCTCGGCAGAGAAAGACGACTATCTGCTTTTTTGCGGTCGAGTTTATGTTGGGAAGGGCATTCACATCGCCGAGCAAGTCGCAAAGGCTGCGGGCATAAAGCTCAAGGTCGCCGGTCAGATGGGTGATTATGAACTATCAAAAGACCCGTCAGTTGAATTTGTTGGTTACGCTGATATTGAGACACGTAAGAAGCTGATGTCTCGCGCTAAAGGTCTTATTCTTGCAAGCCAATACAACGAGCCTTTCGGTGGCGTTCAAGTTGAATGCTTGTTTTCTGGGACACCTACTATTACTTCCGATTGGGGTGCTTTCACTGAGAACAACCTGCACGGGATTACTGGATATCGTTGTCACACATTTGAGCAGTTTGTGTGGGCTGTGAAGAACCTCGACAAAATCGATCCACATGTTTGTCGTGCTTGGGCACTCAACAACTTCTCGATGGAGCGGGTTGCTGCGATGTACGAGGAGTTTTTTGACTCTATCCTCGACATTTATGGCAAGAAGGGATGGTACGAGCCTAAGCCCGGTCGCACTGAATTAGGATTCAACAAGAAGTTCTACCCAACTGTTGAAGAGAAGATCGATTATGCACAAGTAGCAAAAGAAGAAGAGCCATTTGCAAAACGATTAGCTACTTGGATCAAGGAAGCTATCGATCCGAAAGATGTGATCGACATCGGATGCGGACCTGGGACATACACCTATGCGATGACAGATATAGGCATTAAGTGCATAGGTATCGACATCGATCCACGTATCGCCGATGAAGAGGGTTTATTTGTTGAAGACCTTTTGAAATTAGACGGTAAACTCCAGAAGCAGCTCGCGATTTGTTTAGAAGTAGCAGAACACATCGATCCGCAGTATTCTGATCAAGTCACAAAACAAGTCTATGATTGCATCTTACCAGGGGGCATTTTGCTATGGACAGCGGCACGTCCTGGTCAGGGTGGTGTCGGGCATATTAACTGCCGACCGAAGCAATACTGGCGTGAGAAGTTCGAAGCACTTGGTATGGTCTATGATGATGCTTTGCATTCCAAGTGCATAGAATATTGTTTGCAAGGCCCGCACATGGGCTGGTTTATTAACAATCTACTATGCTTCCGCAAATATGCACCAATTGTGGCGGAAGAGAGTGTTGTTATTAAGAAACCAAGCAAAAAGAAGAGCTAACAGTGTCGCCAATTCTTCTTGCGGCATTTTGGTTTGACTTCTATCTCATTAGTAGTAGAATATAAAACAGTCCCGTCGTTTAATTCCACACGACCACGCTGCTCGTCTCTTTCGGCATGGCTCAGACTATTAAAATCGCAATAGCTGATTTTATACTCTCGCACCACTAATAGTGGAATTTCAATTGTTCCAAGATATGATGTTTGAAATCTTAAGCTTCCTGATGATTTCATATAGCATCCGGATCTGCTCTCTTGGCGTATATTTCATTGCCTTCGTCAACGATTTCTCGATTTAATCTGATCGCAAGATTGCGTCGTAGGTCTTTAGCGCCACGCAGGTCTTGGTCAAACCATTTTGCGAACAGATCTTCTATCTTAATTGGTTCAAGTTCGGCTAACTGGTCGTGCGGTGTGTCGTCTTCTGAAAGGTTGATGAAAGTAATCTTCTTTGCACCCATCTCAGTAAAGCGATCACGTATCTCTTGATATTCATTCGGCGTATAATCTCTGTCGGTTGCAATCCTAATCACATTACCGCGAACTTGGGCTTCTGTCTTCTGATCTAATAAATCGACAGTGAAGGTGCAATATTGCGGAGGTGGCTCGATGTTTGGTTGTAATAATCGTCCTTGTTCTAGGATATTGATGAACTCGTGCTCGTTTTTGTCTTGGTCGAAAACGAAAAAACCGTGGTCATGATCGCCCTCATCGAATTTGTATGGTAATAGGCTACCTGGATACCACAAGTTATCACCAACTTGTTGGCATAGGTGAAAATGCCCAGCATATACACGGTCAAACTTGCTTTGAATGAACGTCACCATTGACCAGCGTTGCAGTAAGAAACAGATATTTTGGATTGCATTATTGACGCCAACATGCGTGAGTAAGACATCTTCTTTGCTCGACTGCTTTTCAATTCGTTGCAATATCCGCATATATGCTGACTCTGAATAGACGAACGGTAAGACCCAATACCTTCTATCATCTATTTCAAGTACCTTAACGGTATCAACGATTGTCAGCAACTCGCCAAGCGGCCTGATACTATTGATATTCCAGCTATGCTTCAAGAACATATCGTGATTACCAGGGAATGCAATCCACTGTTGGTTGTAGCCGAATTTTGTTTCTCTGAAAAAATCATAAGCACCACACAGTATTTCTATAGAGAGGTGCTGCCTGTCATGAAACAGGTCGCCGAGAACAACCACAGTATCGATATCATTATTCTGGCAATAATTCCTGACAGTCCGCAAAGCCCAGAGGATATCATTGCTGCGTCCAGAATATCCCAAATGAACGTCCGCGACTATTGCTATCTTCGTCATGTCAAATTTCTTAAGAGGTGATTTATGCTTAATGAGAATCTACAGCGTGCTCTTGATTCCGTTGACCCAAACACAGATAAGTCGGCTTGGCTGCAATTCTGTGACTGGGCTCATTCTTTTCATGACATAGATACCACAGAATTAGTTAAATTTGGTACTTTTTCGATGTTAGAAAGAAATGGCGAAATTAAGCTGCCATTGAAATACTTGGAATCGATAAAGGACTTGTGGGTGAAATGGACTAAAGCTGTAGAATCTGACAATCATATGCGTAATTCTGATAGTATTTCATAATACATGGAATTCGATCTAAGCAAAATACCGGAATATTTCCCATTCGATGTCTTCAGAGAAGGTCAGCGTGAATGCATTGAGTTCATACTCAATGCATTTGCATCTGGCAAGAAGTACGTCGTTCTTGAAGCACCGACAGGTGCAGGTAAATCAGCCATCGGAATGGCTATCGCGAAATTCTTCGAGTCTAGTTATTACTTGACTGTACAGAAGGTTTTGCAGACGCAGATTATGAATGACTTCGGCAGCGGTGAAGTTGTCGATCTCAAGGGGCGATCAGCCTATAACTGCACTTTTTATGAGAATTTTGGTAGGAATGCTGTACAGAGGAAGGCCATGTTCCAAAAGGACTTGGACAGACTTCTGACAGCACCGCCAACTTGTGATAAAGGTTATTGTCGCAAGAAAGACAAAGCCCGCCGTTGTAAAATGTGCTTCCCGTATGTGCCAGCGGATGGTGAATCGGCTGCCGAGAAGGCATTTAACACGATGTATCATAGTTCGTGTCCGTACTACAAGCAGATCGCTAATACGATGGCTGCTAAAGTGGCGATCATGAACTACAGCAGTTTCCTATACCAAAGAGCGATTGCACAAAGATTTTCAACACGCGATCTTTTGATCATCGACGAAGCACATCAAGCAGAGCCACAGCTGCTTGATTTCATATCTATAACCATCGACGATAAGCGACTTCAAAAGCTTGGTTATAAACTTGAAGAATACGAGCTTCCGCAGGAATATTATATGTCGTTTAAGGAAAACGACATCCTTGCGAAGGTGCAGGCTATTGCCGAGATGGCGGAAGAAGCAGAAGACACAGAAACAGCCGATGAATACGAAGGGTTGGTCCGCAAGTTAAGTGCCTTCTATGCCAGTATCGAAGAAGATGAAGATTGGGTTGCAGAATTCAAGGTCGTAGAGCAAGGACAAGGGCAGAAGCACTACGCTTATCGATCGGTCACATTGAAGCCTATCTTTGTTCACTCAAAATCGCATCAATTGATGTTCAATAACGGCTCTCATGTGTTAATGATGAGTGCTACGATACTTGATGTTGATATCTTCTGCTACTCTTTAGGCATACCCAGAAACCAGGTTGCTGCCTATCGGATGAAGAATAGATTCCCGGTCGAGAATCGCCCAATAGTCGTTGATAGTGCTGCTAAGATTGTTGGTGGCCCAGCCAAAATGAAAGAATGGGCACCAAAGCTTGTTGCGAAAGTAGACCAAATTCTTGATAGGTACGAGGACGACCGTGGTATCGTCCATACTCACAACTTCGCAATCGCCGACTACTTGATGGAAAAGTCGCGTCATCGCCATAGGTTTTTATATCAGAAACGTTTCGCAACAAAAGAAGATATGTTGCGAAAGCACGACAGTAGTGCAAATACTATCATTATTGCACCAGCTTTACATGAGGGTTTAGATTTACGTGGCGATTTGAGTAGGATTCAGTTGATTTGCAAAGTGCCATGGCCTAATTTCAAGGATAACAAACAACTTGAACGCAGAATGGAGATTGATCAACGTTATTACACATGGCTCACGGCATTGAAGCTTATCCAGTCGAGCGGCAGAAGCATCAGAAGCGAAACTGATTGGGCACACACTTACGTCCTCGACGAAGTTTTTCACAGATTTATGATCGAAGCCGCCAGTATGATTCCGTCGTGGTTCAAAGATGCTGTCGATTATGGTGAGAAGTTCAAATCGGAAATCCAAGCGATCCGATCCAAACCTACAGAGGATGATGATATTCCATTCTAGGTGCTGATATGAATTACTACCAACCACGGGAGCTTACCAAAGATGGCAAACCTACTGGCTTATTCCATTATACGTGTCGAAATGATGATCGAATATGGCCTGTTGGACTATGCGCGTCTGATTGCCCAGGCCATACGACGGAACAAGAGGCTCGCGAGCATTGGCGGTTGTATCTAATCCAAGGCATCGAATTTACTCCGATTACGCAGGAGTGGCCAAAGGAAAAATGCGAATCTGAAGGTTGCAATGAACCGGCGACGATGACTGGGTGCACTAAAAATGAGCCTGGCATATTCAATCATCGCCGGTTCTGTACTAAACACGCAACGCCCGAGGAGATGGCCAAGTTTATTGAAGCTGGCGACTCCATTTCATCTTATTAAGGTAGAATATGATAGTCTTCCACCACAACGACGCCGATGGGCGTTGTGCCGCTGCTATCGTCAAGCGTTGGTATGATTCTGTATCTCAGCCGCCAATGGAGCACTCATGCTTCAAAGCAGTTGAGATGGATTATAAGGCAGAAACGCCGCTTGGACTTATCGACCCAAATGATACTGTGGTCATTGTTGATTTTTCGTTTAAGCCGGAAGAGATGAAGAAGATTATGGCTGCGACGAAAATGGGCGTAATCTGGTGCGATCACCATAAAACAGCAAAGGAATACGACTATGGTTGTGATATTGCTGGCGCTCGCGATTTCACCGATAAGGGGCTTTGCGGTGCAGAACTGACATGGAAATTCTTCTTCCCGAAGGAACCTATGCCATACTGGTTGACGCTTCTTGGCGATTATGATGCTTGGAGAATGACACGCAAGGAAGAATGCTTAGCGTTCTACGAGGGTCTGAAGTTATGTGTCCAAGATCCAGAATGCGGAATATGGCACACACTACTCAAAGAACAAAATCTCTGGGACAAAATCAGAAATGAGGGAATAGTGTGCATATTCTACCGTGATAATTATTGCGGCGAAATATGCAAGTCTTTCGGGTTCGAAACCGTGATAGGTGGGCAAAAAGCCTATGCCCTCAACGCTTATCGCTTCGGTTCACAGGGCTTCGGCGAGAAGGCTAAGGAATACCCCGTCTGCATAGCATTCATATACGACGGGCGTCAATTTACCGTCAGTTTGTATTCAGAGACAGTAGATGTTTCGACGATTGCTAAATCGTTTGGCGGCGGCGGACATAAAGGTGCTGCTGGTTTCGTTTGCAAAGAGTTGCCATTTATCGCCTCAGAGCAGCAATAACTCTTTGTACTTGTGGTGATCTAATCACCCATTGCATTGCCTTAGATTGTGCTATATCGTTGAGTATTCTTTTTGCTGCGATAGTACCCTGCTCTTTAGCTATACTGACGATTTTATTAGCAATTTCTGCCGCCATCTCTTGGCTTTCTCCAAACGGAGCACATAATACTGCGCAGACATATGGCTCGCGGCTAGGAGAATATTCTATAGATATACCTATTTCTTTGACATCTGGATGCAATATCGCTTCTTTGTGCGGCTTTGATCCCATCCACAGATTAACTATTGCATCTGGACCTTCGTTTCCTGTGAATAGCACCTCTCCTGCTTTGTAATAGGCGTAACCAGAAGCCCGCATTCTATCATCAAGGTTTGGATATTTAACGCCATGTAAGGTGTGTTTGAATTGCCCTGTCATAGCCATTTGTTTGGCTTGTATCTTGGCAGCGATATCTATCTTGCTATTGTGGTTGACAGGATTCAGACGTTTGGATTGGCGTTGTTTATTTATAGCAGAAATTATATCCCTACCTGATATAGATTCACATAGTAATAGAGCGGATGATAATTTCTGTTCAAACTTGATATTGCAGGTACCCATGTATTTAGTTTTGAATGACTTCGTAAGTAATGTATTCACACCATGGAGGTAGTATGAAAAATAACAAACTTGGAAAGGCTAAGATTGAAGATGCTGTGGTCTGCGAACAGTGCGGGCGAAAAATACCAAAGGAGCGATTGAAGGCCGTTCCCGATACGGTCTTGTGTGTTCATTGCGCCGCAGAGGTCGAACATGAAGAAGGCACCGACAAAGTAGTCCCTCTGGTCGACTATGATCCTAGCGAGTTATTGGACGCGATATCGTCGGATGATTAATCAATATGTCAAACATCACACGCCTACCGAAAACGCCGACAGATGGTATGGAGGTCTGTGATGTCTATGGATCAATTTGGAGATATAACATCCAGTTGAATTCCTGGATGAATATCGGAACCATCGATGACTCGCCAGTCGTTACCGACACTAAAGACGGATTGGTTTCTCCGTCCATCTTCACTCGTATAAATGCGATATCGTCAGCGATTAAAAACGGTCTGACATTCGATTTCCTAAAGATATACCCTCACTTATCTGGCTATTATTATTTATTCCAGTCCTCAAATCACACTCTGACATTTGAGCCAGAATCGATCAATGATTTAAGGATTGAGGTCAATAGGCCGCGATTACTTGCACTACTATCACAACTTAGATGTCCAGGCGAGCAGGGGCTTATCGGTGAGCAAGGAGATACAGGGACACATGGCTCTCCTGGTGAATCGGAAAAGAAGTATCCAGCTTCTATATCCGATTCAAGAATGTCGATTGATGTAGCTGTTGATGATTCACTCGGCACGCCAATATCTTTAAGATTGTTTTCTAGTTATTCTTCTACTCCTTCAGTCGTAATAAAAATTGTCGGATCTGAATTCGAGGTAGTGTCGTCTTCGATAATAATTGATACTGCCTCGACATTTTTGGAATATGCTGATGGACGTTTATCTGGGCAGATAGCCAGCCAACAATGGAGTACGCTGACATGGCACTATAAAGCTTTACAAATGGGTAAGAGAGGCCCTGTTGGTGAAGACGGGCACGGCTTCATAAGTGTCGTGTCAGATGCTGTAAATGATAGTAATTTAATGTCGAACGCAGCTATAATCTTGATGCGTCAAGGTGACGGCTTGAATTCGATAAATTATTTATCGTCAGAGCTATTCAAAACAAATTGTGTATCAAAACTGGCTGTTAGCCATATTTGTGCTACTACAACGACATCGATAACCGACACATATGCCGCATTACAGGTTTCAACCGATAGTTGTAAAAGCATAACTAGGTACAATATAAACCCTGTTGTAGCTGAAATTCCGAAATTGGTGTTTAGCGATTGGACTCCTACTGGCACGTGTTTGCGACAAAGACATCTTGCTGCTTCTAGGTTGATGTGGCCAGATTACACAAAGGTTGATTCTGGGATGATGCCTTGGCAAAAAGCCAACGAGAGCATGGCATCTAACCCAGGCTATCCATGGTCGATAGTTGAAGAGGCGGACCCAGGCCAACTATGCTGCCAAGAAGATTTCTTTTTCTGTTCTAATGTTAATGATGTAACCGGAGCTTGCCCGATTGGAATTGTTGATAGTATCCAGACTCCAGCTGGCTCGACTTATGGTTGCAACTGCGACTGCCCGATATCATTTTTATTAGAGGGTGGATATGAGTTTGAGGATGTCAATTTAACGGCTATCGGCAATACATCTTCACAGGTTGCTGTTTGTAGTATAAATGGCGGACTGCATGAATATAATGCAACTGTCAATATATCAACAACATCACCAATAGTGGTGGAAGTCACTTGGAGATTGGAATACGATTCGATATGTGACGATGCGCGAGAGATATACCAATCTCAAGAAAGTACGATACCTGGATTTACATTCGACCCGCGTGTTGCGGTAAGCCAGTCAAGTTGTCCTATAGGATGGGCGGTTACTGATAAAACGGTTGCGACGACCACGATATCACGCCAATCTGGCGATAGCCGTCAGCCTTTGACAAATATTGGAATTATCACTTTTTATTTTAGTGGTACGTCTGGGACGATAGTCACTAATGCAGAGATCAATACATTAAGATTGAACTGCTGTTTAGGATACAGGATAACAGTATCAGTTAGCGCACTTGACCCAGTATCTGCTGCTGGTGAGACTAGTGCCGCTGAAATCATGCTAAGTGTATCGCCTTCGCCATCACCATCATTATCAACTTCGACTTCATTGTCGCCATCGATCAGTTTGTCGCCATCGGTTTCATTGTCACCATCACCATCGGTATCGGTATCACCATCTCCATCTGAATCATTGTCGCCTTCACCGTCTCCATCTGAATCATTGTCGCCATCGGCATCGTTGAGTTTGAGTAATTCGCCGTCGCCATCACCATCAATATCTCCTACGCCATCGCAATCGCCATTGTCGATATCTCCGTCATTGTTATCGATTTCTTTGTCGCCACTTTCGGCTTCACCGTCAGATTCGCCATCGCCATCACCATCGCTGCTGTCACCATCGCATTCGCCATCACATTCACTGTCGCCATCACATTCACTGTCGCCATCACATTCACTGTCGCCATCGCCAACTGCACCGGATTATTATGTTACAGGAGGCAGCTCTGTGCAGCCGGATTGTACTGGCGATTATCTAGCAGCTGGCGATTATAATGGCAGAGTGTATGCTGTTAGAACTGATGGCTCTTATACCATTTGGTGTAGCACTAGTGGATATTATAGCATTGGTGCGTCATTGGGATCTAGCGCATGGAAGCAACCGACTGCTGGATACAGCATAACAAATCCAGGCACATATTATCCAGAATCGGGTGCCGGATACCCGGTGGTTCATGAATATCTTTAAGGAGATGAGCGTTGAATTGCCACGCGTTGAGTAATGGAACGAACGTAGCGGATGGCACTATTGTCCTTGACAGTAGCGGCGACCGGTGGCAATATAGCAGCAAGCTGAACACTTGGTCTTGTATTGGGACGTTTGCAGCCGCTTCTGTCGTAACGGAAACCAGTGATGGCCTGGTGTCGCCTACAATTTTTACTCGCATTAACGCGATATCTCAAGCCACTAAAGATGGCTTGAGTTTTAACTTTCTGAAAATCTATCCACATTTAACTGGTTATTATTATTTATTTCAATCGTCAAACCACACGGTTTCGTTTTCGCCGGAATCTAATAACGATTTGCGAATTGAGGTCAACCGTTCTAGATTGTTGGCACTGCTATCACAATTGAAATGCCCTGGTAAAGATGGGCTTGTTGGCGAACGTGGCAATACTGGGCCTGATGGTACTCCCGGCAAATCAGAAACAAAACACGCCGCGACATTGGACGGGACGGCGCTTGTAATCAATGCAACCGCTGCGTCGACTATCGACACTCCTATTTCTTTAAGGCTATTCAAAAACAGCTCTAATAAGAGTTCATTGACGATTTGGCAACCGATAAACGGCGACCCTTATGCTATTATCTATTCAGAAGTAGAACTTGAAGACGGCTCGTTTCTTAATTACGATATCGTTTCTTCTAATATATCTGGAAGATTAATATCAAATTCGTGGGCTGGAAACACCTGGCACTACAAAGCGAATGAAATAGGCCACAAGGGACAAAACGGTAAGGATGGCGGCGGATTTATTGATGTCGTAGAAAATAGCTTTATAGATGAGACTGTAGAAGCAACAACTGCAGTTATTTCGTTGAGATCAAATAGCTTGATGTCGGACATCTATTTCTTTTCCGACAAGCTATTCCCAAACAACTGTGTGTCGAAGCTTGCAGTATTACATAGTTGCACTACTACCAGTACAACACCGTTGAACACTGTCGCAGATTTATCACTGGCAGCGGTAAAATCAACAATCGATGATTGTAAGACTATAACGCGATTCAAGTTCGCAGAGAAACAGATAGATATACCAACATTGCAATTTGTTGAATGGACGCCAATTGAGGCTTGCTGGACACAACACCAGTCGAATCAATTTAAGTGGAAAGATTTTACACCGGCGTCGATTGTTGCTTGGCGACAGGCAAATTCTGGAACTAATCGTGATTCACGATATCCATGGGCAATTGTTGAACCGCAATTCCCTGGACAGCGATGCTGTCAAGAAGACTTCTTTTTCTGTTCTAATGTTAATGATGTTGCTGGCGGCTGTCCTGTTTTGGTTGTTGAACCAATTAAGCCGGAACCAGTTGAAATATGTTGCCCATGCGATTGTCCGAGTTATTTAGATACATATTTAGACATCAATCTACCTGTAAATTATAACACCAACTCATCCGACGACCCGACATGTCAAGGCTTCGATTGTGTCATAGATGGCACACTACAGCATTATGATGTAACTGTCCATGTACCATGGACAGATAGCGGTTCTATTACTGCTAACATGACGTTTAGTAGTAAGTTTAACACAATATGCGATGAAGCGAGATATATTAGTAGCGAATCTTGCCCAAATTATCCAGACGACACCACATGTCCAGTTTCTTGGTCAGCGGCATGCACTAATAATTCTGCGATAACTGGCGGAAAACAATATTCGACAATTGGCTCTCCGATAACATTTACATATACCGGTCCAAGCAACGTAGCACTTGAATTTGGGATTGATATTAACCTCGAAGGTGTTGTGTGTTGTCTTGGGTATTCAATATTAGCTTGCGCTATTGGCTCTTCTACACGACCAACAACTACAGTTGCCCCGACTACAACAGTAGCACCAACCATCGGACCACAGCCGACGACGACAACAACGCTTCCACCATTTCCAACAACAACGCCCGCGCCAACAACTACGTTCTGGCCACCAACAACGTGGTATCCGCCGACGACACCACGACCGACAACTCATCATCCGCCGACGACACAAGGGCCTACAACTCAAGGTCCGACACCTGTTATTTGTCCGGGGCAATGCAAATGGTATATGTCTCCAGGCGGTGGCACTTGGTCTAGAGTTACCAATCCTTGCACTCCAGGATGTTCGTGCTCCGAACCTACTAGTAGTACTCCTAGGGAACCAATACCTGGTGGTGGGGCCTACGCCTACACGAGATGCAAGCCGGGTACAACACCGGCTCCAACAACACAAACACCACCAACGACACAAACACCACCAACAACACACGCGCCAACAACAACTCAACCGACTACAACGCCTTCTCCGACTTGTACACCGCGTGTAGTAGCAACTTATGTTGTTAATCCCACACACAGAACATGGGATCTGACGCCATATCAAGGACAAATAGGACCAGCAACCGGCTACTGGCGTATAATCGAGACAGCTTACCACATACAATATAGCAACGGCGCTGTTACCAATGGTTATTTGGTTGGTTTGCCAGATTCATTTACCCAGTCATCAATATATAACTATGACGGGTTTATGTCATTGCAGATTGGTTGCGACCAGGGAGGTTCGATAGTATGGCCGTCATAGTTCCTAATGGAGTGCCTGATGGTAGATCGCATATGCCATTTTTGGTACCTGTAGTAGACGACAGGATCTTATTATTCTGTAGATGTGATCCGTGGCATATCTATTATGTTAAGGGGATAGAATCAACTCGCCTGGAAACTGGATTCACTCAGAAGCTCGAATGCTCTCCGAGTGCTTGGCAAGACGAGTTTGGTTTACATATATCATTCATCGCTGGTGGTGCCGATTTCACTCGTTACAGATTATACCGAATGGATGGCCCCGACATTACGAGCCTATCTGCTCCGGTTGCGATATTAGATACCCCGGCTGGATTTATTCAAAGAGATAGAACTGTGTTTGTTGAGCCTAGCAAGGAGAATCCTGCTGTAATTCATATAAGAACAGCTATTAAAGACGATATTATAGAAATGCCAAACGTAATGGTTTATAGCTTATCTTACTGTGCTGAGCAGCCAAATAAGCTAATTGTATCTGGGCAACGATACGATAACGAAGAGTTGTTTGCACTCTTATACGACATCGACACAGGCGAGCAGCTATTGGTAATATGTGATGATTTACCGGCCTATAAGTGTACAATTCTTGGCGACACGATTATTTACACAGAACGTATTGGGGCATTTTTTGAGGATCGCCGTTTAAGAGTTGCTGAGAAGGTCGAGTTCATCCCAACTACGATCGTATCTAAGCGTACATAGTAATACATTTACTACAGGTACGCCATGGTCAAGAGACTAACGATTGGGATGGCCCATTACAATGACTTTGATGGGGTTTATTTCTCCATCCAAGCGTTGAGGATGTATCACGATTTAAGCGATGTCGAGCTTCTAGTCGTCGATAATTCACCAAATACTCCAGATGGTAAAGCTGTCGCTTCCTTTATTGCAGAAACGCCAGCTCGCTATATCGCTTACGAAGATGTTGTTGGCGCTGCAAATGCGAAAGGCCGTGTTTTCGACGAAGCACAAACTGAACTCGTTCTTTGCATGGATTGTCATATCATGCTCGCCCCAGGTGCCATCAAACGCCTGATAAATTGGTATGAGCATAATCCAGATAATAATGATTTGCTCACTGGCCCGCTTGTTTATAACGACCTGCATGATATTTCGACTCATTTCGATTTGACATGGCGAGGTGCTATGTGGGGTATTTGGAGCCGCGCGTGGTCCTGTAAATGTGGGTGGCACTTCTCGATACCGATATCGGCTGAAGATACCACAGCACACGATTTAATGGATTTTGACAAAACCTACCAGCGATGCCCGGACTGTGGGTTGCAATATCCGAAGATTCCATACTACGGCCACGAAACAGAATTTTATAACGCTGGATGTAAAACGATTGGCTCTAGCGATTACGACCAACCGTTCGAAATACCAGCAAATGGGATGGGGCTTTTCACGTGCCGAAAAGATGCGTGGCTTAAATTCAATCCAACGTTTCGCGGATTTGGTGGTGAAGAAGGCTATATTCACATTAAGTATCGACAAGCAGGTAAGAAATGCTTGAACTTGCCATTTCTTAGATGGACACACAGATTTCTGCGGCCTAGAGGAGCATCTTATCCATTAAGTTATTGGGATAGAATAAGAAACTATGTAATTGGGCATCAAGAGCTGCAGCTACCGTTAGATGGAATAAAAGACCATTTTGTCGGCACCGATAAGCCTATCGACGTAAAAGCGTGGAACTATCTTCTTGAAGACCCCATTGGACACATCTTTGCACCATGCTCTGGATGTCAACGCATAGGCAATACAATCGAGGAGGCGTTCGCTTGGACTGAATCGCACCCACATAACATGGGCAAGTATATGCCGCGTTTCCGCGATTTAGCTTCGAAGTGTAGTCATGTAACGGCATTAGTCAAACAGAAAGAGTTTGATGTCACTTTGTTGGCCGGGCATCCCAAAGTGCTGCGTGTCTATACATCAGAGCCGTCGCCAGTCCATCAGCAGTTATTAGAAATTGCTGGCAGTACGAGTTATTCGAATTATGCGGTCGATTGGATGATGCTAGCCGACATAGATGAAACTGATTTATTGGTCATCCATTCTATACATCAGGCTGATAGGCTATACGCTGAATTGTCTAAATTCGGCAAGAGAGCACGTCGTTGGATTCTGTTGCGTTCAACTGGTGCATATGGCGAAGTGGGCGAACCTTCCGGTCCTGGCTTATTTATTGCGATGCGCAAATGGATGCGTGAGAATCCTGAATGGTCAGTCGTTGAACATCAAAATGATGATTATGGTTATACTTTATTAAGTCGTGATCCAGCCGATAAAAAGAAGCTACCGGCGATGCCTAGGATGATTTGGAATTATGCAAAGGCATTAGCGAAACACAAATTGTCTGGAGCCAAAACAGCCAGAATTGAGACAATTGAAGCCAGATTAGATAAATGTGCTTTATGCACACAACGTACCGCTAATCGATGTGCTGTGTGTGGTTGCTTTTTAGATGAAGGTCCTGACGAAAGAGACGGCAAAGTACTATGGCCGGAATCGTTCTGCAATATTGGAGAATGGGATACAGAGACAAGTGAAGTTTTTTCTTCTTTAAAACGAAAATAATGATTAAAGCGCTACATGGTATCCATAAAGGTGAGACAATAGCTGTTGTTGGTTCAGGACCAACAGCGATCGAATTTAAAAATCAACACCTTTCTATAGGTGTGAATGGTGCTGCCAAGCTTGGTAAGAGATTTGATTATTTCATGTGTGGTGATGCTAGGTCGTCGGCGTTCGATTGGTTCAACATTGACTGCTCTAGAGTTAGAGTTATTGCTAAATTGACTGCCGCTCCTGATAAGATCTTATATCCAATCGACCTATTCCAAGACATCAAACGCACGGCTGTTATTACTGCAAAGCAAAGCAGTGTAAAACTACCACCACCCGTAGAGCCGCATCTGACGTTTATGTATCGATGGTATAAATCCGATAGACTAAAGTCAGATATGAATTATTTGATGTTTGGCGGTACTATCAGTTGTTGTGCGGTTCAGCTTGCTTATCTTATGGGTGCAACCAAGATAGTATTGTACGGCTGCGGATTTAATAGTGTCGGTAGGCACTATTTTTATCATACTCCTAGGCCCGGTAGCATTTCTGCCAGCCAACGAGCAGTAATGAATGCCGTAATTAGCGAAATCAGAAAACGCGGAGTTCAGTTTCAAATCGTCGGTGAGACCACTCTTGATATATAAGGACTAATATGCCAACTGCAACAATTATAATGTCGGTGTTAAATGAAGAATACACCGAAAAAACAATCGACACAATCATAGCCAACACTATGCCTGGCTTGATCGACGAATTCATTGTCGTTGATGATTGCAGTAAAATTCCAATTGCAATAGACAGGCCGAATGTGAGAATCATTCGGAACCAAATGCGTGAGGGTCTACAGAGATCACGCAACCTCGCTGCTGCTGCCGCCAAATCGCCAGTTATTGTGTCGATAGACGCACACGTAAAAGTTGCACCCAATTGGCTATTACCAATTGTCACCAGATTGACAGAGAGATATAATTGTGTCGGTGTACCGCTAACTAGAGGTCTTGATGCTCCGACTTGGATGGAGACGACTGCGGCCTATGCCAAGACCGGCTGGCGATGGAATCTCGACTTCAACTGGATTAACGATGATGGTAGTGATATGACGCCCTGTTTGGCTGGTCATTGCTTCGCTTTTACAAAACAATGGTGGGAAGAGATCGGCGGCTTCGACACCGGGATGTATAAGTGGGGCTGTGAAAATATCGAGTTTTCATTGCGAACTTGGATGGCTGGCGGCTCTGTCGAAATCATTCGTGACTCTGTAGTTGCACATTGGTTCAAGAATAAGTTCAATTATGATCTTGATACTACGACATTAGAGCAGAACAAAGCGCGAATAGCAGAAGTGTGGTTCGGAGATTACAAAAAATTCTTCTACCAAGCTATACGTAAAAAACCAGGAGATATCAAATTCGGTGATTTGTCTGAGCGCATAGCTATACGAGATCGCATTCAAAAAAGACCATTTCAATGGTTTCTTGATAATTTTTTGCCAGATCTTTCGCGGATTGAGATGCTTAAGAATCGTCACGCTAATTCTCGTATTGCTGTCCTCGGTGCTGGTCCATCTCTCGATCTCGTTACAAAGGGAATTCTCGACGATTTTGATGTGGTGATAGGTGTTAATTGGAATGCTTTGGTGTTTGATTGCGATTATGTTGTATTCCACGACTTAAAACCGGCAGAATCCGTCATAGACGCTAAGCGTTATTTGCCAAATCAATTACTTATCCCAAAGAAATTGAAAACTGGTGCTGGTAGAACGTCGATTGAACCGCCAGAGAAGTTTTCAGATTGCATTACTTATGATTTGGGTCCGCAAGACAGCGATTCTTGTTTGAATAATAAGGATCAGCCATTCTTTCATCACGCTTCAACCGTTCATACTGCTATCCACATCGCTGCGTTCCTTGGTGCGAAGTCTATTACTTTATTCGGGTGTGATGCGAGACTTGCGCCAGATGGTCGCAGCCATACTACTCTTGTTCCGCAATATAATAAGGGGAAATACTGGCCCGACAACAAAGATACTGAGAACTACATAGCTCGCATCAATAGGGGATATGACATGCTGCTTCCAGCATTGAAGAAATGGAATATTTCTTTATTAAGATATGAATATATGATGAGCAGCCAGCAAGCCGAACCCAAGAAGTAGTTAATATGGATGTTGTGGCACTACTGATTGCGGTTTTGGCTTTGGTTGTGGCATCAGTCGCGCTGACATTAGCAATAATAGTTTTCCGAGACAGGGATTCATTTGTTAATAGCAAGCTGGAAAGACCGCTTCAGAAAGATGCCACCGGAACGAATTCCGGAGAGCATGGCTCAACGACGAGAGTTGTTAATGCCTCCGAGCAGTCCGTTTCCGCTCCAATTCTCCACGCGCCAAATCTTGCCCCCCAGGCCCTCGCGCCGTCCATTGGACGTCCCCCAATCCCCAAGGGAGGATTTGGAACAAAAGTCACAAAACGTGATAAATAATAGCGATGAGGAATTAGAAGAATCGATTTTAGTATTTGGATTGGGTGATGATTGCGAAATCAGGAGAGCTGAAATGAACGCGATAGGTATTGATATTGGGACGAAGAATATTGTTGTTTCGTTCCGCAACAACAAAAAATTGGTATTTCTGCGAGAGATCAACGGCTATTATTTGATTCCGCGTCCAAGCAAGTTCGTTGAGAATATGCTTGATGACCCAAACAAATTACGATCCGATGGGACCAAGCGGCCAGCGAAGTGGGTTCGTCTCGATGGGAAAGACGGCATCTATGTCTTGGGAAAGGATGCTGAAGAATTAGCCTATGCCCATAACGACACCTTGTTACGCCCGATGGCTGAAGGTGGTGTTGCTGCTGATGAGGCTGCACTGATGGTTCTTTCCAGTATCGTTCAAGGTTTGTTGTCGATGTGCGAACACGACGCCGGTGAGTTTGATCCAGAGATCAATTTGTGCTATTGCACGACAGCCGCCGCGTTGAACCGCCCGATGAATATCGACTACCATCAACAAGTCGTGAATTTGATTATCTCTGGATATGAGACCAAATCGACGATCAAAACGACGTCCATCAAGGAATCGCATGCTCTTGTACTCAAAGAGACGCCAGATGCGACTGGTATTGGCATATCATGGGGTGCTGGTACTGTGACGGTCAGTTACGTCCTTTGGGGCAATGAGATTTATTCGTTTAGTTGGGTCGGTGCTGGCGACTGGATTGACTCTGAAGTTGCCAAGCGTCACGGTTACGACCCAGATTCGCCGCGTAAGAAATCATCTGAGACACCGACGACAATCTGCCGGATGAAGGAAAAGATTGACCTTACTCAGAATTACACGTCCCGCCTTGAACTCGATATCATTTTGCATTATCGCATCTTGATTCAGAACGTCATTCGTGGCATCACGCAGGGTTTTGTTGATCACGAAACAAGTGCACGTATCGACAAACCGATTGACGTATTTATGGCCGGTGGAACGTCGTGCCCAACTGGATTTGAAGAGATGGTGGCACAGTTGTTTGAAGAAGAAAAACCACCATTCGCCATCAACAAGGTAAAGCGTTGTAAAGATCCATTATTCGCTGTGGCAGAGGGCTGCTTGATTGCCGCAGAAACTTCTTGAGCAAGAGCTATGTCGGAAGAAGTCGAACCATCTCAATATACCGGTCCGAAGGAATTTGTGCATCTACATCTGCACTCCTTATTTAGCTCTCTGGACGGTGTTCCGTCAGCAGAGCAATACGCCGACGCATGTTTGAAGTCTGGATTTCCGGCGATGGCCGCTACAGAGCATGGCCATATGGCGTCGTTCCCTGATATGTACTTCGCTTTCAAGAAGCGAAACTTAAAATATATCGCAGGATGTTTTTTGCCCGGTCAAAAGATCTTGACAAAGGACGCGGTGTGTAGTATTGAAAACATTACTAATAATACGGCAACTTATACACATAGAGGCCGATTTAGAAATATTAAAAATTTACAAGTCAGAGATTATGATGGTGAGGTTGTCAGAATAAAAGCTTGGGGTGTTGAAGATCAAATTTCTACACCAGAACACCCATATCTTGTTCGTGAAGTTATCCGAGCAGAAGTGAGTAGAGGTGTCTGGGAGGAAACAATCAATATTGGTTGGAAGAAAGCTTGTGATATAGAACGTAAGAAGTACTGGAGAACATATAGTACGAAACGTAGTCGGGACCGATCTAATAAGCGCCATTATAAGCATTATCTATGCGTACCAAGACTACCATTAAATTCAGAAATCAGATATATCGACATATCTGATATCGCATTTTTAGATGACGCGAAGCTTGAAATCAAAGATGGTATCATTTCTAGCATTAGATATGAAAGAGAAGGATATAAATCAAGTTTTGATGTCGGGCTGCCAGTCGAATTGTCGATTACTGATGAATTGTTGTGGATTTTTGGATTATGGTTAGCTGAAGGTTCTTTAAAACAAGACGATGGTGGGTTAGAATTTTCGCTTGGTGGCGATGAAGAGCATTTTGTTGAACGAATCAAAGAATATTTTGAGCAATTCGGCATAAACACTAGCTCTAGAAGACGTGACAACCAAAAAGAATCTAAACCAAGATTCTCGATAGATGTGACTGTTTATTCGTCGTTTTTTGCGAGAATATTTAAATCATTATTTGGTAGTGGCGCGGCAAATAAGACTATCCCAGTAGAATGGCTACAGCAATTATCGCCATCACAATCTAAATCATTGTTAGATGGACTATTTGATGGCGATGCCAAAATAGGGAGACGAAACAGCTGTTTGAAGTTGTGCAACGAGACATTAATTTGGCAATCTAGGTTGTTGATGACCAAATTAACAATTCCGCAGCATTCAGCAGTAACAATATTAGCAAATGAGAATTCTGAGCGTTTTGGTCCAGAGTGCGCTACAACAACAAACGACTCATATTCGATCAGACGGCGTGAAACCGGCCATTTTTATTATGATTATGATGATGCATATGTCTATCTACCAGTATATGAAACTTCAACTGAGCGTTATGTTGGTAATGTTTACAATCTAGAGGTCGAGAGCGATAATTCATACTATACTGGTGTTGCTGTCCATAACTGTGAGATTTACTACAATGACTACGAGGAGCTGCGTAGAAAATTCGACAAAGCCGGTAAGAAGCCAAAATCGCTGCCGAAATCAATATCGACACGCATCACGCGCAATCGTCACCTAACTGTTCTAGCGAAGAATGCTATTGGTGTCTCAAATCTGATCAAATTGACGACACTTGCCTGGAAAGACGCTTATGGCGGCAAACCGCGTATTTGGTTTGATAAGCTATGCGAACACAAAGAAGGTCTAATCGTTCTATCTGGATGTGTGAACGGCCCGCTGTCGCATGAATTGCGTTTAGATGTTGAGAACGACCTTGAGAACGGCAAGCCTTACCCTCGCAGTAAAGCTGACAAGACGGCAATCGAATATTTGAAAAGTTTCAAGGAGGCATTTGGAGAGGATTTCTTTATAGAAGTCCAAATGCCATGTCTCCCTGAATTACATGATGTTCAGATCTTTCGCAGCTTGATTGAGTATGCCGACGCATATGGTGTAAAACCAGTTGTCACCAATGATGCTCATTACTTAACACGCGATGATGCCTATTTGCAGAAGATTATGATGGCGGTCGACCAGAAAACCGACATCGGCGATACCAATATGTTCGCATCGCAGGGCGATGAGCAATTTTTCAAATCACGGGCAGAGCTTTGGACGACATTCAAGAATGGCGGTTACTCTAATGGTATAGACGACGCCAAATTTGAAGAAATATGCGACAACACGCTATTGGTTGCGGAACGATGCGACAGGCTTGCACCAGATACATCTCCCAAGATTCCCGATTGGTCGAGTGTAGAGGTTGGTGTCAATGCGAACGTGGCGTTGCGTGAAATCGTTGATAGGGAATTGAAGAGGAGAGGTTGGGATAAAGACACAAAGAAGTGGCCTTGCGATGGCCGTATGGTGACATATGCAGAACAAGTAGAAATAGAGCTGAATCGGTTCATCGATAAAGGCTTCTCAAGTTATTTCTTGATAACAAGGGATTGGATTCAATGGGGTAGAGAAAGAGGATGGCCTTTCGGCCCTCGCGGTAGTGCAGCTGGGTCATTAGTATGCTATCTTCTTGGCATACATAACATCAACTCATTGGCGTGGGAACTATCGTTCGATCGATTTTTAGCTAGTTCGCGCGGTGGATATATGCTTAAAACTAAAATCGATGGATAGTTAAATGGCCAGAGAAGACACGTATATCAATTCACTTCGAACGCTGCACGCAGCACTTAATGATTATATGCTGCTTCTTGGTGAGCCGTGCCCGCTATTAGGTCAGATGTACATGCGACTTGTCGATCTAATTGGCAGTTTGCCTCCTGGAGATGATACAACTGCTGCTAGCATGGATAAGTTGGCCGCAATTACGCTTGAGGCTTGCATTCTCGGTATCATTGATAGATTAGACGGTCTGCAGCCGAAGTCTGAGAAATGTCTTCAGAGTATCAAAGATTGCATGAAAGTAACAGACACGCTAAATATGCACGACCGATGTATCGTGTTCTTCAAGGTGCTTGGTATAGCAATCGCTGGTCTTCGTGAGATTACGAATCAAGAATATCCGCAGCTTGCCGATGGAGCAGGAAAGAGACTTGGGAGATAGATATGAAGATTTCGATATACGCATGCGGATTTAGTGTTGACAATGGCAAACCTACGCAACGCGGAGCTTGTGCGGCTGCTTTAGAATATCTCGATGATCATGGCCGTAGGGGTGCAAGAGTCATAAGTGAACCAGTTGGCAACAGTACAGGGCCACAATGCGATTTGAAGGCAGCTATACTCGGGCTGATGTCGGTCAAAGCCGATCCAGTCATTAGGCGTAAGTGGGATATCGAGCTATTCGCATCGCCTTATGTTGCACAATTAATGGCGCGTAAAGACGATGGGTTTAAGCTGAATCCGAAGAAAAACATCGAATTAGTCCGACGCCTACGAGAGAAAGCTGACTTATTCGGTAGCCTGACTGTGACGGCTGGGTCGAAAGAACAACTACAACAGGCTTTGGACACAGCAAAGACGACTGTTGAAGTCAATATGGGAAGCGATACTGGAACGGCGACAAATGAAGTTTGAATGGACCAAGATAAAAGAAATCGCTGAGAAAGTCTTACAAAAGAAAGGCTTGGGTGGCGATTATATTAAGCGATTAGAATTTGAGATAGCCCAGGTTGAGATGCAGGGTGCGACTCGTTATTACGAAGATTTGATAGAAGCGGATCGCAAGTTTGATAAGAATCCAAACCAGCTTTTATTACCATGGCTACTAGGTCGCTTTACAGGTGATGCTAACGTCGACCCCATCGCGAACAGAGATGGCCCACTAGTTCTGAGTGCTAAATATGACGATATCCAAGCAATCATCAAACAAACTGGTAAACTCCCTGTTGATATAAAACAGGACGACGATAAACCCGATATTGATATTGATTGTCTGCCAGAAGCCAGAAATCAGATTAAAGATTATGTCGCTAGCCGATACGGCAAAAACAACGTTGCTAGCGTCGGAACATGGCAAGCATATTTATTTAAGCAGGCATTAGCTGATGCCTATACAGCATTGGGCCTTGCTAAGCTTGAAGGTGGTGGTATGGTCACGTCGCGCAATAGAGCGATCGAGCTGACCAAGAACCTTCCAGATGACGTCAACGAGATGCGTGAAGGTGGATATGGTGCATGCAAGGGCAGAGTGAAGCAAGATGGCGTAGACAAAGAGTGCGGCTTCAAGCATAAAGGTCTCGTGTGCCCGCAGTGTAGTAGTGGTGATACAGATTCGCCAACTATTGCTATGATCTTACGCGACTATCCAGATATTGAGAAATTCATATCCGAGAACAGAGAGCAACATCAAAGGGTAGTCGATACAGCCATTCGCCTCGTCGGTCGTCTCAAGCATGCCGGTAAGCATGCTGGTGGCATTATTATTTCAGACCGCGATCTGTTCGGCAACGTGCCGATGCAACTTGACTCGAAAACCGGCCAATGGGTTAGTATTTGGACAGAGGGACGTAGCACTCAGTTATCTAAGTTCGGATACTTGAAATGGGATATGCTCGGCTTGAAGAACCTTGCATATATTAAGACATGCTGCGAAATGATTAAGGAGAATCATGGCGTTTCGTTCGGCGACCAGCTTCAAGGTCTTGATGAATCTGATCCAATAAACGACGTTGCTGGCTATTATTGGAAAGATGGCGAGAAGATAAAAATGTCGCTCAATGATCCAGCGGCATTGAAGCTGGCGAACGATTCGATGACTGACAGTATTTTCCAATTTGATACTGATCTCGCAAAGAGAACATTATCCGCTGGCGTTCGTAGCTTCCACGACTTGCTGATTTTCAACGCTATGGGTCATCCTGGCCCTATGCAGAGTATTCCGGATTACGTCAAGAATCGCGATGACAAGGCAAACAGTTGGGCTAAAGGCGAACATCCGGATATCGTCGAAATACTAAAAATGACGAGTGGCGTTATTGTTTTCCAAGAGCAACTAACGTCTATTTGGCAGCGTATTGCTGGCTTCACAGGCCCTGAATCACAAGATGCACGAAAAGCGGTCGCGAAAAAGTGGAAGGATAAACTAAAGCCAGTCAGGGAGCATTGGCTCGTTGGTGCTGGCAAGAAAATTGGTGATGTAAAAGCACGAGAATATTGGGATAAGATGGAGACGTTCGGGCGATACGCTTTCAACTTATCACATGCTATTTGCTACTGCTTATGGGCATATCGTTGTTTATGGTTTAAAGCTCACTTTCCAGAAGAATGGTGGGCTAGTGTGATGGGAACATGTGACCAGAAGGCTCTTGAACGTTATATGTCTGCGGCACGCGGTGAAGGTATTCATTTCGGTGAAATAGACATCACAAAGTTGACATCGCGACCAGTCGCTCATTCTGGACCAAACACAGACAATAAGAGCATCGCACTTGGTCTGACAAGCTTGAAAAAGATTGGTGAAAAAGCTGCTCTCGAATTTGTTGATGAAGTCGGAGATAACATCTATACAGATATAGACGACTTCATCGAGAAGAAAGGTAAGAGCAAGATTCTTTTTGAGCGTCTTATAAAATTAGGGGCATTTTCAAGACTGCATCCAAATAAGCGTGCTACATGGATGTGGTATTTGCACGCTTATGGTTCTGGAAATATCGAAGACTTCGAATTCATAGAAGTTGACGATATAGCAAAAGCTGAGATGGCTGAATCGCGGGCGGTTCAACTTAAAGCAAAGCCGAAGTTGAAACAGTTCAGCTATCCTATGAAGATTCTAAAGGCTTATCATTTACGGCGATTGATGAAAGATGCGAAATGGACGGAAGAGACAATTTTAGCCGAGCGTGAGCGTCAAATTGCTGAATTCAAGCGACAATTCCCAAAACGCAAAGTGCCAGCAAAAATGCTAAACTGGCGTCCGGTTATTAAGGCTACTCGCCAGGATATCATGGCCTTATACCCTGAAGATTATGCATTCGAACGAATATTGACGTTCGAGAAGGAATTTCTTGGATATCATTGGCATTCTCCAATCGATTTATATCACGTCAGCGGGAATCATACGGTCGATAAATCGAAGCACAATGAACGTCTTGAGGGTGTAATAGTCGAGATTATCAGAACCAAAACAAAGAAGGGTTCTGATATGATACGCATGACTGTCTCGGACGGTCGGAAGACATGTCTTGTTCTGCTCTGGGAAAATGAGATAAGGAACCAGGACAAATCATTACTGCGTCCAGATAAAGGTGTCAGATTGAGGGTTGACTACGATAAAGATCGTAATAGTTTCGTTCTAATGAGGGGCACTGTTATGGAACCTCTCTGGACAAAAGAGGCTTGGGAGAAGCAGCAAGCTTACGCTGAATAATTCTTCGGCTATTCTAGCCAACGTCGTGGCATCCTATAGGATAATCCCCACGAGCTGCCGGTTAAGAGACAAATTTTAGTTGTTGATTTGTGCAACAGTCTCTTGACGAAATATTATTATGGCAGACAACTTATCCGCCAATCTGGCACCTCGTTTAGTACTTGACCCGGCTCCTAGGTTAAGCGGTACGCTTAACCTTAATGGCCATAATATAGACGGCGTTACTCCTGAAGAGCTTTCGTCTTTAGTTGGTGCAACCGCACCGCTACAAGAACAGATTAACAATATTATTGCCGGAGCTTCTGGCTTATATGGAGCTTCCGGTGCTACTGGTATCGGTGGTGCGACTGGGGTCGACGGATCAAGTGGTGCGACTGGTATAGTAGGTGCAACTGGTCCAATTGGTGCATCCGGTGTTGGCGGTATTACGGGTGCGACGGGTGCAACTGGAATTTTTGGTGCTACTGGCTTAATTGGTTCTTCTGGTGCGACAGGGTTAACTGGAAATCCTGGATGGTCTGGTGCGACAGGAGCTACTGGTCCTAGAGGCGCTTCAGGTGTTACTGGAACTATTGGTTCGGCTGGTGCTACAGGAATAGGTGGTAGCACTGGTGCAATCGGCAGAATTGGTGCAACTGGTGTAATAGGTGCAACCGGAACTATTGGGCAAACTGGACAAACTGGTGCCACCGGTTTAACTGGTGCTAAAGGTGCCACAGGGCAAACCGGCAATACTGGGGCGACTGGTTTAATTGGTTCTACAGGGACTATCGGATTAACCGGATCGACAGGAACACCGGGACTTGTTGGTGCGACAGGAGCTAGTGGTGCAACAGGTCATATTGGTGCTACTGGTACGACAGGACAAAATGGTATATCTGGCGCAACCGGTGCTACAGGTTTCACAGGGGCCACTGGCCTAGAAGGTGAAATCGGTGCCACTGGCTATAGAGGTCGGATGGGTGCTACTGGAACAATTGGCATATCCGGGACCACGGGAGCTACAGGTGCACCAGGCGCAACAGGTTTAACGGGAGCGACAGGTAGTGGGCTTACGGGTGCTACGGGTGCCACAGGTGCTAGCGGTGCCACTGGACATATTGGTGCATCTGGATTTACCGGTGCAACTGGAAACATAGGCTTGACCGGTGCTACCGGTGCTACCGGTGCAACTGGATTGACAGGAGCCACAGGTTCTACGGGTCTGACAGGCAGCACAGGACCAATTGGGGCATCTGGTGCCACCGGATCGACTGGAACTTCTGGTGCAACAGGTGCAACAGGTTATAAAGGCTCTACTGGTATTGCCGGATCGACTGGTGCTACTGGTTTGGTGGGCGATATCGGTTTTACCGGTGCATCAGGTGCTACTGGTATTATCGGATTGACTGGTGCCACTGGTGCCACTGGTTCGGCAGGTGCTACTGGGTTGTCTGGTGCTACTGGTTCAGCAGGAACCATAGGTCTAACTGGTGCTACTGGCGGAATAGGCTTATCTGGTGCTACCGGCTCGACTGGCGCAACTGGTCTTGCCGGGACTTTTGGTGCAACAGGCGAAGCAGGCGCTTCTGGTGTTATTGGTTTGACAGGTTCTACGGGAGCCACCGGCAGCATCGGATTAATTGGCGCTACGGGTTCAACAGGATTGGTTGGGCTCACTGGTTCAACTGGTGCAACAGGTATAATAGGTGCTTCTGGTGCCACCGGATTAACTGGGGCCACAGGATTGACGGGCTTATCTGGTGCTACTGGATCAACAGGCGCAACGGGGTCGATTGGTGTTGCTGGTACCACTGGGCTCGGCGGTGCTTCTGGTATAGCTGGTGCTACAGGTGTAGATGGACTAACTGGTGCTACTGGTGCAACTGGTGCTACCGGCCCTGCTGGCGAAATAGGCTCTACCGGCCCGATTGTGGTTGGAGCGACTGGTGCAACGGGCATTATTGGCTTAACTGGTGCAACTGGATCACAAGGCATCGGAATTGATGGTGCGACTGGTGCGACTGGAGATACTGGTGCTACTGGCGCGGTCGGCGTTACGGGTGCTACTGGAACCGATGGTGCCACTGGTTTAACTGGTGCAACTGGTGTCGACGGTGCTTCTGGTGCTTCTGGTGCTTCTGGTGCAACAGGTGTTCAAGGCGCTTCCGGCGTTGGTGCAACCGGTATCGACGGCGCTTCTGGTGCCACTGGTCCTGTTGGCAATAGTGGTGCAACAGGAATTAATGGTGCATCAGGTGCTAGCGGTGCAACAGGTATTCAGGGTTCTTCTGGTTCAGCGGGTGCGACTGGCATCGATGGTGCTAGCGGCGCAACAGGCATCCAAGGTTCTTCTGGTTCAGCGGGTGCATCAGGTGTTGATGGCTCTACCGGAATTCAAGGATCTTCTGGTGCCGATGGGGCTAGCGGTGCATCAGGTGCTACCGGTGTTCAGGGTGCTTCCGGATTAACTGGGTCAACAGGCATTGACGGTGCTTCTGGTGCTTCAGGTGCAACCGGTGTTCAAGGTGCTTCTGGTTCAATTGGTGCTACAGGCTTAGTAGGAGCTACGGGCGTAGATGGATCAACTGGACCGCAAGGACCCACCACTGGTATGCGTTTTTGGTTTGATGCATCTAGCGGTGAATCGTTCGCCACACCATCAACAACTGCTGTATTGACTTATGTTTCGACAACCAAAACAATTACACGATCGACCGGTAGTTTTATAAGTGATGGATGGCAACCAAATCAAAAAGTTACGATCTCAGGTACTGTTAGCAATAATAAAGTTATATCACTACAAGCTGTAGGTACTTTAACGCTCACTTTATGCCAAACTACAGATAATACGTTAATTAATGAAACTGTGCTGTCGACATTAACTGTAAAGGGCGATAAGTTAAACAACTTGCCACCTACTGGCACAGAATTGACGTCAACCATAACTGGCGTTACGGACTCTGACCCAAATGGTGTAACATTTAATGGATATATAACTGACACTGTTGTTCCTGGTCAAACCAGAGTACCAGCAGGGCTCTGGCAATTTAAAGGTACTTTCTGGGCTAGCGGCACTCTTTGTTATGCTAAATATCAAGTCCTTAAGCGTGCTGTTGATGGGACGACAGCACAACTATTTGAGACAAATCCAACAGATGTAATTACTGCTAGAAATATAACGGACGCTACAGAATATCCTGTCGATCATACTGTCACTAGTGATATCACATTACTTACTACCGATAGAATAATCGTAAGAGTGCTCGGATATACGACCGTTGCTTCTGGTTCAAGAAATATTACATTTGTTTATCAAGGCACCTCTAGAGCTTCATGTGTTGAAACTACGTTTACTATAAGTGCTCCTACTGGCGCAACTGGTGCTACTGGTATAGCTGGAGCCACTGGGCCTTCTGGTGGGCCTACGGGTGCTTCTGGTGCAACAGGAGTAGACGGAGCCACAGGTTTAGCAGGAGCGACCGGAGTTGGTGGCGCATCAGGTGCCGATGGTTTGGTTGGTGCAACTGGAATTAGTGGTGCTACAGGGATCGACGGAGCTAGTGGTGCTTTAGGCGCAACAGGAGTCGATGGTGCCTCGGGCCTAACAGGAGTTGATGGTGCCTCGGGCCTAACAGGAGCGACCGGTAGCGATGGTGCTTCCGGTGCAACAGGTTC
>Ga0172381_10000200_pt1 | contig 73640 bp, 117 predicted proteins | sample Leawel6488metaG_FD_119754 | JGI IMG/M metagenome (GOLD analysis project Ga0172381, IMG submission 119754) | Leachate microbial communities from a municipal landfill in Southern Ontario, Canada - Leachate well 64-88 metaG | ecosystem: Engineered > Solid waste > Landfill > Unclassified | place... | reverse complement strand
CCCCCGCAGCAGCCCCCGCAGCAGCCGCAGCACCCCTCGCAGCATCCCCCGCAGCAGCCCCCGCAGCAGCTAATTCCTCTGTAGTCGCTTTACCTTTTAACCATAATTTTTTAATTCTAATAGCTTCTTGGGGCCTGTTATCGTCAGGATAATATTTTTCCCATATAGGTTGTGCAATTCGCTCGAAACACCATATAGCTATCTCATGCAATTGTTTTTCTGGAATAAAATCATTTCTTAAAATCAACCAGAAAAAATCTTGATGTGTGATATCAACCTTAAATAATTTATCGACCGTGATATATTTTTTACAACCAACCGATTCAAACAATTCTGTTATTCTCTCTTCTGTGTACTCACTGCACGGACCAAAGTCTAAAATATTTTGTACGCTAAATTTAGTTTTCATAACAAACCTCTCTATTTCTATATGTATTCTAAAGTAATTTATTTCAGATGTTTTATGAGGCCTTCGTAGACTTCACAGGAGACACGTACAGACACTTTAAATATAAAACCGTACTTAGACCTGGTATTTATTTTTACCCCTGTTTTTTAGCCAGATTTCACGCTCTGCGTTCCTTTTCTCCTCTTCTCGGGTATTCTGCTTTATTTTGATTTCATCCCGGATGTATTTCTCTTTTGCCCGTTCAATTTCCTTGGCCGATACATCGTATTCAATTCCATGCATATCCATCAACCAGGCCGGGAACTTGCCAAAAGTATAGGCGCCCAGATGTTTTGCCGTAAAGTCATCCCTGTCTCTGACTTCAAGATCAACATATTGTTTGTGCATGCGATAAAATTCAAAGTCTTTCAGGGGATGCTGATGATAGTGATTGCATACTTTCTCCTGATATGCGCGCTGCTGCATCACCACATAATTAACTGACTTAATAATTGCCTGGTTTTGCTCGACGGTGATTGTGTGGCCGTAAAAGAAGTGGTTTTTATAGTGTTCGAATATTTTGGGGTCGAGTGGCTTTTCTGGAGTGCCGGGTATTTCACGGCCACCTGTCAGTGTCCAGAAGAAAGATCTTTTCGTGACTTGATTGTATATAAAATAATCCAGGCTCCGGCTCCACTTGCTTTTATCGGCGATATATTCCGGCGAAGACATAAACGAATACTTGTCAATAGCAGCTTTTATTTCTTCTACAGTAAATTTATGATTTAATTCAATATTTGTTATGCCATTATCAGCAATAAAGTCGTCGTCAAAATCCATTTTCTCTACAGCCCGGCCCTCCATCAAAGTCTTCAGGCACCACAGTGCCATATTGTAATTTTTCTTGGAAGGATCTTTGTGCGCGGAGAAATATGGCAATGTATTCCAGTATTGGAGCACTTCGAGGGTCTGGCTGGCGACATCACTTGTACTTATATTATTTTGCGGGAAGGTGTCTTTTTTCATATTTTAATCTCCTTAATAATTTTGTCCGTAGGACAATTCTGTTCTTATGTTTCTTATTTTATATTATCTCATATAGTCTATTCTTATCTCTTCTTGCATGATTGAGTCATGATAAATCATGACTCTGTAATAAGCTTCTCTTCTTCTGAATCGAATGAATCAAAATGGATCTTTTTTGCGTCTTGGATCATAACTCGAAATTTTTTATTCGAAGTCATACTTAAATCCATACGTTTTAATAGTTTAAGGCAGCAAATATGTTCATTACGTTCTTCAAATAAACCTAAACTGAGGATATAAAGCATAATCTCTTCGACAATTTGAATACCAGATTTTTCAGACGTTCCAGATATCTTTAAATTGTCTGCAATTATTTCGCTATCATGTTCTAATTGAAAATTTATATTATTCTCGTTCATATCTCCCGCGATAAGTTCTATGCAATGGAAATAAATGGCATATCCGGTCGCGCCATATTTTAATATAAGTTTTTTTACTTTTGCGTCATTATAAGCATCTGTATCGTGTTTAAACCATTTCATATTATTTTACCTTATCGTGAAATTTAGAATGGCAATCATTGCATAAAGCAATAAGTTCTTTTAAATTGATATGTTCATATCCATGAATATCATAATTTTTATGGTGCGCCACGATCTTTTCTTCTGAAGAACATAATTCGCATTTAAAATTATTTTGTAATCTTTTTTTATTCGCTATTACTTTCCAATATTGAGTCTTTAAAAAATCATAATATTGCATAGATTTAATATAATCTGTAATTTGTTGAATGGCGCAATTATCTATTGCTATCAATAACGCATTAAATTTTTTAGAAGGTGTATTATTTTCTTTCCATTTAATTTCTTGATCAGGCGTCAAAAAGTTTTTTACGAATTCCGAAAAGTTTGAATCTTTATTTTTTTCTCTCTCCTCGTATTCTTTTTTGTATCGTTCTCGATTTTCTTTATCTATTAACTTGTCGCAGCGACAACAAATGAATTCTCTTGGATGTCTTAAAAAATCTATGAATTTAGTTTTTGAAAGTTCTATTTCATACGAATCTCCGCATCTTTTGCAATTTCTTATTATTATAGGCGGATAATAATTGCAATCATCAGAACGCAAAAAAGTATCCTCAACTTCTTTTGTTCCATAATCAGACATTAATTTTCTTAAATTCGATAAATCTTCATTGGAAATAATATCTCTAAAAGAAATAAATCTTTTCCTATTCTTTCTTGCGTCTAAATAAACTTTGACTTCTTCAAAATTTATACTCATCGATAAGTCTCCTATAAAATAGTAAACCCCCACTGACATAATCCGAAAAGGTTCCGGCTGGGGTGCATGTCAATGAGGGTCTTTTCGAGACTAGCTTAAACACCCCTGTTAAGTTAATCTCCTATTTCACATCTTTCAATATATCAATTATTCTGTCAATTACTAAAACTCTTTAAAAAGTCATTCTTAGCCTTTATCCATATATGCCTGTGAACAGGAGAGCTCCACGAAGTCTTCAACATCTTCTCGTAAAATAGTCTTGATTCATTCCAGACCCGAGGATTTTTGATGTCTTGATACAGCCAATTAACATTTTTCAACTGTTCGGAAAACTCGAACGGATTCATAACTTTCTCCTGGACTCAGAATATAACTATTTGTATTGTTGCAGATTAAAAAGGCAAGTAATTTTTATAATATACCCTGTAAGTGATAAATCTTGTTTATATCTTTTAGGGTATATTATAAATTAAAAAATGGGGCCGGGATTTGATACCCGGATGTGAGCGTTGTCTCGGTTATGGTTTCCGACTTTATGGCCGCGCGCTCTTATGCCAACCCTCACTTAACCAACATATTATGTTTAGCGTCTCTACTCTTCCGCCACCCCATTTTTAAATACTACTCTTCGTCAATATCCTTCAGCTCTTTTCCAAACCAGGCCTTGTACATCTCAGCCAAGTTCTTTTTGTCCTTGTCCAGTGTCTCAAGTTCATCTGAAATTTCGAGGAGTCTGTTGATGTCGAGATTCTCTACTTTTTCTGAAAGGCTGTTGACTTCGACTTCAAGATTGGCTTGCTTTTCGGTGATGCTTGCGAAAGCACTCTGAAATCTGAGCTTGAGTTTTCTCCGTACAAATGGAGTCTTGATTTTTGCCTTGAGTTCGTCACTGGCATTGTAAAACTGTTCGAATAATGTTTTTTGTTCTGACATAATTATCTCCTAATAATTTAAATTATATGTGCGTTTTTTAATCTTGCTCTTTTTATCTGGTCTCACATGAAAGTCCGCAGAAAATCTCATGCCATACTGCGGATAAAGAAAAGGATAAGGAGACGGTTCAGGAGGGTCAGACCTAGTCGCCCCATACATTATTGTATCAATATCTTTTCCGCTATATTCCGGAGCTGACTTGGAATCCTCCCACCTCTCTATCATTGCCTTTGAAATACTAAATGTTATATCGGGAAAGTCCCAATGATATGGCCTTCCTGACCCCCATATTTCTATTATTCGATCGCCTGGGATTCTGATTTCCATTTCATCTGTCCAGCCATATAAAACATCGTTTAAATATTCTCTGTCCTTTATTTTCACCAGCATCGTTTTTTTGAGTGGTTTATCCGTTATCATGTCAGGAGATATAGACCACTCATTAATATGATGGTGCTGATTTGTTTCGACTTCTTTCCCAAAAAGATGGTCCATACTGCTCCCAAGATTCCATCCAACTTTCATTTTCCATTTCGTTCCATACTCAGAAATAAATTCCTGCTCCGTTTTTATTCTATACATATACTTCTCCTTGACTTGCAATAATTTTTAAGAACCGCCTGGATTTAACAGGAATGGGTTTATCTGCCATTGCTTACATCTTGCCGGTTCAAAATTGATCGTAGGTAGCTCATTCCTACTTTAGAAAAATACGACTTAATTCAATAAAAACCGCTAATAAAAGAACAATCTAATTCTTATTAGTTTGTTTTTGAGTTCCATCCAGTGCCTGCTGCATGGTCCAGATTTGCGAAAACGGGATTCGAACCCGCGTTCGGAGGCCTCTCGACTTGTCCCATCTCTCTGAGATGCCGTGCTCTTGCCATCTGTACGGTAATTTCGCAACTTTTGGCCTAATCTCAGGTTTATTATATCCTATTGCTAGGCAAGGTTAGTTAGATCCGCTAACACGGTAATCTTGACAGTAGCCGCTTTATCCTGGATGCGGTCTGATTTTATGGGCGGAGTGAGAGACTTGAACTCCCGACACCCCGACTATGATAGCTCGGGGATTCTAACCATCTGAATTAACTCCGCCATATTTCAAATAACAAGAGGGGCGGCAACAAATGAAATATATTAAAGGGGTTTTAATGTGAAGTATTTCCTGTCATTGCCGCCGCCCCTCATAATATATATGTATTTTTAAATAAAATAATTCAATTAAAATTTATTAATAATTCAATTATTTATTATTTAATTCGTCGATAAGCCATTTTAAATAGACCATTGCTTTTTCCAAATCCTCTACTCCATTTTTTAATTGTTCTCTCCACGTATATTTTATTAAATTGCCCTTGCAATATCCACGGAATTCTTCTGGAGTCAATGCAGATTTAATTGCGTCAATGCATTCAATATTTCCATTTGTGTAATGGGCGGGTTTGTTCACTAAGTCCGGTTGTTCTTCAATCAGTTCAAAACCTTCCGCTGGATAGAACCGCACGGTATCTGAGCCTTTAACCGTAAAGGAAAAACGATATGAGGTTATAACGCTTACCCAATATATTTCATATATTTCCCCTTTCGTGAGTCCTGGATATTGATCGGTCAATACTTTAATTTTGTCTCCTACCTTTATCATGCTATTGCCTCATTTAAACAATCAATTTCTTCCTTGCATCTGCCACAATTAATGCATAAGTCCTGGTCGATGAAAGCAATTTTATAAGTCACTCCCACAAGTACGAATGCTCGGGTCGGACACTTTTCTCCCAGGGCAAAGTCAACGCAATTGCCGCACGAAATACAATCTTTTACATTCATTTATTTTTCCTTTTATTTTAAATCAGACCATTGGGTCGCCATGGCATCTGCAATTCCTTGAAAAGTACGGTTACGCATGTCCTGTCTATCTTTCCCTAGTTTTGGTCTTGCGTACCATTCTGGCATAGTCTTGCCCGATTTTAATAACATTCTTGGTTCTTCTTCTACAATATTTGTGGGTTGCAGCAAAGGCAAGTTTTTCAGCCACAAACACGTTTTTTTACTTTCTTTATGCCCAAACCAAAAAGGTTGAATTATTTGGTCTGGTTTTCTAAATTCTGTGCTCATACATCCTACGGGATTCTCGATGCATATTCTCGGTATGCCGACATTCCACAATTTAAGAAAGAATTCTATGGCTTCCCGGCGCGCCTGCCTACGTTCTGCGCCTACTAATGCTCCAGATTTTCTTTTGGGCTGATCTTTAAGCCATTTGTTCGCGGTAACAGTAAGATATGTGCATTCGGGATGAAATATAGCAAGATCCCATCCATCGTCCAAATGATTTAAAATATCATCTTGGATATGCCAATCCGGATTGCCTTCAGTAGGTCTCAGATCACAACTAAAGGCTTCCTGGCCTTTGTTTCGAAAAGCTTTGGTGACGATCTGACTGAATTCGCAACCTACGATAATTCTTGCCATCTACCCCTCCTTTAAATGTTCGGGTTTAAATTCATATATTCCCGAAACCGTTCTTACTTCTATTCCGTCCTTATAAACATGGTAAACATATCCATAGGGATGAGTCAGTATTGAGTCACGGTTAAACTTGGGAATGTGCTGCATATCAGACTCCTTGGCGATTATTTTAACGCCATCACCTTTCTTCATTTGCTTTCCTCCCCGCATATTTTGCATTCCAGGCATCCATCTTCTCTTTCGATAAAATCGTGACCGCTAATTAAAACATCGTATCTGAGCGCATAATAAAAGCAAGTCATCATACAAATTGGCCTGAAAATAAATTTGTAATTGAACTTCTTTTCTTTGTATGCTCCCAGGCAATAAGGGCATACGAATGGGCCGTCATCTTCTTTGGGGCGTTCAAATACTTCTCCGCAGGCCAGGCACTTACTTATTTTCATATTATTTCTCCATCTTTTATTCGCGTATACTTTTCAACTCTCAAACGCTGTATTTCTTCATGCGTTTTGCCTTTGCGCTCCTGCTTTGATAGACTTATTTTATAATAAGCCGGTTTTGCATTTTCATACCTACGTATTATTCTCTGCATACCTGGATCAAAGTGGGCTAACATCATTGCATTCGCTATTAATAGTTTTGAAAAACTACTCATTTTTGGCCTCCCATTATATCTTTTACTAGTGAATTTGCTTCGTCCATTGTTAAATCTCCCGGATCTCCTTCTTTTAGATAAATAGCATCTACTTCACATCCCAGTCCAGCTAATTGATTGCCAAGGAGATCACATTTTTTACGTGCCGTGTCTCCACTGTCATATAATAAAGTGATCTTAGAAAATGTCGATAATAAATTTATTTGATTTTGTTTGAATCCTATCCCAAAGGTTGCCACAGAATCTACCCCCATCTTCCATTTATCTGCAGGGCCTTCGCAAGCAATTACATGTGTTGTCGGAACCAAGTCATAGCCGTAAAGTACATCTTTGTGGCAGATCAATTCATCTTTCTCCGGACATGAGAAGTATCGGAGTTCATTTTTCCCAGTATAATCCCTAGAAGAAAATGAGACCAGGCGATTCTCGAAATATATGGGAATGATCACTCTGAAATTATATCTGCCGTGAATTCCCGTACTTTTTAAATCATATAATTCTTCAAGTTTATAGCTGTCGAAGTTCCTGGACTCAAGATATTTTCTGGCTCTGTCGTTTAAAGGCTCTGTAAATTCCGGCAAAGATAATTTTGCGGGACGAGGAGCAGCGCTGGAATTTTGCATGATATACAGATCCCTCGGAGACAAATCTGTTTTATATTGCAAGTATATGTCGCGCCAGTCCTGGCCCGTTAATATTTTGATAACGTCAGGTAAGGGATGACTTCCAGAACGCCAACAATAATATGTACCGCGCTCTGAGTTAAATCCTCCCTTAAAACCATCGTCATCGCATAAACAACAATTTACAGGAATATATCCGCGACTATTCATTGGTTTATGATCAATGCCATAGTCTTCGAGTAGTTTTTCAAAATTGTAAGAAATCACTTTTTTATCTCATTAAGTAATGAAAAATTTTTATAGTATTTAATTGCCGCTTTGTTATACGCTTCTGCGGCGTCATCTTCTAATAAAAAACAACCTAAATTTATTTCTTTATAATTCACTTTTATCCTTGCTCTATACTTCCCCTCGTTTTTCATAAAATCTACGCCTTTGTATTTTGAAGTTCTTTTCCCTTTTGGTTTAGCACTATTCCAACTATTTTCTATATGTGTGCAAATTCTTAAATTTGATTTTCTATTGTCCATAGTGTCGCCATTAATATGGTCAACCTTTAATTTTTTATCGGTGCAATTAACAAGAAATCTCTGGAGTCTTAAAGATAAAATATTTTTCTTCCGATTCGAGCCATATACATAAAAATTATTCTTTTTTGGATCCCAACATACTCGCCAAATATATTCCTTTACTTTTTCTAAATCTTCGATATCGATCAAAGTTTTCAAAATTCCATATTTACGACTAACAATAGTCATTTCCGCAATATTATTTGAGAGTAATGTTATAGATTGATGCTTGGTTTTCATCTTTTTAGCCTCTTCTAATTTATTTCTTTTAATTTAGTGAGAATGGGGCAGCAGGCTTGCAATCCATACTGCCCCGATAAATTAAAAGATATATAACATTGAAATAATGTTTTTTTAAAGTCAACTATAAATTAGAATATTTTTCAATAAGGGCGGTTAGTAAACTTTCCTCTTCAATTTCTTCGCCATCTAATAATTTTGACAGCACTTTTTCTTTTTTATCAATCATAGTCGCAATTGTTTCTTCGATTGTATCTATTGCAATCATATAATACGATGTGATTGGAACGTGAAGTTTATCTTTATTTATTACCCTGGAATCACATTGCTCGTGGTTTGAAGGCACCCAGTCAAGTTGTAGAGTAAGAGTGCAATCTGCGACATGCAATGGAAGTCCTTCTTTGCAAGCTTCTATATTTCCCACAAATAAATCTATATTTGGGTCATTAGTAAATTTGGAAACCGCTTCATCCTTTTGTTTATTACTCATTCCTCCATAAAGTTTAACAGAATTGCCTTTAAAATGGTTATTTATTTCCTCTACCATATTCCTATTTATGCAGAAGGTAGCCAATTTTTCTGCCTCTGTAAAATCTTCTATCCAATCGAGAGCTTGCTTTAATTTTCCTCTCGAAGAAATTTCTTTGAGCACATTAAACTTCGCAAGTGCCTGAGATCTTATTGCATTCTGTGCTGCTCTATTGCCTTTAGTTTTTCGTAAGTATGCTATGAGATCTTGCTCCGCTTCTTGGTATTCGGCCCTATTATCGATCTCAACTGGTATGATAACTTTTTGTCGCTCCTCAATATCTTGCCATACCTCGGATCTAAGTCTTCTTATTAACAGAGTCTTTTTTAAAATGTCGTGTAGTTCTTGAATATTGCTAGCTCCACGAGCGCTCGGATCCTTTTTCGCGTTACAATACCTATCGAGATATTTCTGATGGCTATTGAACATCTCTCGGTTAAGTATATTCAATATTACAAAAAATTCGGATGGCCGGTTACTTATGGGAGTACCGCTCAATCCTATAATATGAGGTATGTTTGCCGATAGATATTTGAATGCCTTACTTCTCTGGGAATTCATATTTTTTATACGATGCACTTCGTCAGGAATTGCTATTTTGAATCCAACATCCTCGATAAAGGAAAAATAGTTATATAATATATCATAATTAATTATGACAATTCCTTCTTTTGGAATTTCAGATTTTTTACCATTTATAACCGTACATTTTTCTCCCGGCATCCATTTATTTACTTCTCTCTGCCATTGTAGTTTGATAGAACTTGGCACAATTATTAATGCCGGTCTTAATTCTGGATGATTTACCATATACATTATTGCTTGAATAGTCTTCCCCATTCTTGGTTGATCCGCGACAATGCAACGCCCTCCGAACTCTTCTATCTTTCTCCACCCTTCATATTGATATGGGAAAGGTAGCAATCCTTTAGGAAGTCTCAGCCCGTCTTTTATTTCTACTGATTCAGAATTTTCTTTCTCCCTCTCAATCAAATTCTGGCTGAATTTGTACCTGAGTTCTCTCAACACCCTGATACTATATTTATTACATGGAACACTGGAGTGCTCCCGCAATGTTATAGTTCCGGGAATGTTATTTAACTTAATCAATTCGTCCCTGCTGAGTTTTCCAAAACAGTAAATTATATTTTCTCTTAGTACCGCCCTTCTGCCCTCAACTTCTGTCCGTACTTCTATGCCATATCTTTTCAAGGCCTTGACGGCGAACTCCTGCTGCAATCCCGTTATTTTCTGGGATTTAAGCATTTGATTGAACATAGAAATATCGGCGGACTTAATGCCGGGATTATTTATTGCTTCTTTTATTGCTTGTTGCAATTCCATTCTTTCAAAACTCCTGGGAATTCAAAATTTTTATTATAGTTTCATAAGAATTTTTTGCCCCTGTGTTATAAGCGATTTCAATTTTGACTGTTTCATCTATCATATGCCTTTTTGATAATCGTTCTAAATCGTGTATATGATAGTCTCTTAACTGTTCCATCATTGATATTAAAAGGTCTTGATTTTTCATTTTGATTATCCCCTTACATAATATATGTATTTTAAAATAAAAATGCCCCCATAAAAATATGAGGGCGCATTAATTAACTAATTAAATTTTTATTTTCTTTTACCATAGAACGAAAAAATTCTATCATTTCATAGTTCTCAGAAATTGGTTCGTAATTTAAATATGTGTGCATCTTGTTAATTGTGCTTAAATGCTTAATCCATTTATTGATCTGTCTGGTTTCAATCTTTCTATACATATTTTCACCCCTTAATATTTTATTTAAAAGACTTATACAAGTACCAGAATATATCTGATACAAGTATAAAGCTTTTACTTTTCAATAATAAATCTCTGGAAGTATCTTTTTCTATTCGTTGTAATTTCTTTCCTGACAAAATCTCCGCATTCGTCTATAGTTTCAAAACTAGGAGAAACTTTATTAATTTCTATCCCGTTAATGCGCTCAACATATTCTATATAAAACATCCTTAAACCTCCATTAAGTTCAATGTAATTTCCCTGAAACTATTTTCTATGCGGTTATGTGTCCATCCCTGCTTTTTCAAATAGTTTTTTATCCACTTCTTTTTTACCCGTACTTCGGCCTTACTGTCAATGCCGACATATTCATCATTCTTTTTGAGATACTTCTTAAAGTTTGACTTGTTGCTTCTTTGAATTGCTTCAAATTCTTCTGGAAATTCTTCATTGAATATTGCATTAACAACTAATTTTGCATCTCTGTTCATGCTTTCAAGTGTTGCTTCCGCAATAGTCAGTTTTTCAATGTCAGTTTCTCTTTTGTCGGGCATTTGAGAAAAGAAACTTTCTTCAGCACTTATGGCCGGAACGAACTTGTCTTTGTTCTTGTAATTGTGCTGTCCTCCTGCCTGCTTTCTCAATGTGCTGGTGTATTGGAACAGTTCAAACATTAGAGTTGATCTGAAATAATTCTCAAAACAACCTCGCGTATGATCATAAGAATTGAAACACTCGACAAAAATCAGATTGCCCTGGCATTCGAGCTCTTCACTTTCAATGCCCGTACTTTTCCCGACCTTAAAAGCAGTGCTCTTGATAAACTTTTGATTCTCTGCGTACAATTTTTCCATATAGTAACCCCTTGATTTTATTTAAAGTCTTGTATAATCCCTGACAAAATATCAGGGAAAATATAAGGCTTTAAAACAATTTCGGACATTCTGCCATTTTGTCCAGTGCTCTTTCATTCTGTACGCTTTCTGGTAGTGAATATCCTGTTTTTTCAATTACTTCATTCTTTAGAACTTCAATGTCAAGATCGACATAACAGCTTTCAAGAACGAAATACATAAAATATTCGTCATCCAATTCAAGACAATCAATTATAAATTCTAAGAGACTGCCAAAATTATGATTATCAGATAGAGCATGGTCAGTGTCAATAATCCACTCCTCACTGTCTGAAAAATTATCGTGAAAAGATATAAAGCCTGAACGTGAGGAGTATCTTTCTTTCAAATATTTACTCCATTTCGCAGAATTCTCTTTAAGGAAATTTTGAATGGCTTTAATATTCTCTTCACTGAATTCTATTTCAACATTTATGCTGTCAGTGCTGAAATTATATTCTCGCGGTGAATATAAGGATTGAAAATTGATTTTTTCAATAAAATTGTTTTCTCTTAAAATCCCTTCCATTGCTGAAGTAAATTCTTTTGTAATCTGTCTTTTCCAGTCTTCCCATACTCTTGTTGACTCTTCGGTACAATAGAATTCTTTAATACATAAATCTCTTAATTCTTTGTCCTCAATCAGTTCTTTTATGTCTTCTTCAATTCTATCATAGTCAAGATCATAAACTGATTCATAAAATCCTGGAAATTTCGGCAACCACGTTTCTGTTTTGTACATACTATTACCCCTTTTTAATTTAATTTTCTAAATCTTTTAGCAGACCGTTTCTATCGTGTATAAACCGTATAATTTTATCCATGTTATTCTCCTATAAGATTTTTAAGCCATTGAGCCGGAACACTTTCTTTCTGGACTCGTTTGCAATTTATCCGCAAATATCCTGAACTTATACCAGCTGTATTAATTGAATTGATATTATTTTCAATACATACGGCTCTACCCTCGAACATTCTTTCTCTGTTCGGATAAATTCTCTTGTAATGCTTCCATGTTTCAGAATCTATACAGAGAAAATCTCCGGTTTTCTTTTCCTGATAAAATTTGATCATACTATTACCCCTTTAAAATAAATTTTAAGACTTGTATAAAACCCCGATAATAAAATCAGGGTTAAATATAAGTGTTAAACCATTTTACCGTCAATATAGAATTCGTATTCATTGGCACTGCACATATCTGTAAATTCTTCAGTTGACATTCTGTATTCAATTATTGAATATCCGTCTTTCTGTAATTCCCTGCATAAATCGTCGTAAATATTCCATATGACAGGTAACACTTCGTTTTCAAATTCTTCACATAATAAATCATAATCATCAACATCAAGATTATCTAATTCATAATGTATATCAGATTTGCTATGGAAAGAATACCGGCTATTATTTGACTTTGTGTTAAGACTGTAAATCTTTCCGGTAAATTTTTCTTTCAATTCTGCCGGTAAAAGATCAAGGATTTTCTTAATGTCAATACTGCCTTCAATATTCAAGCCATCGCCTTGACAATAAGAAAGAGAATACCAGATTTTAAAATCATTTTCAAAAATATTCTTTTCATTGCTGGAAAGACTTTCTCTTAAGTCATCGCCTAAAAATGGAAAGTTTTCTTCTTCATACCATTTTTCAATGACTTTTTCTTGTACTCTTTTTTCTAATTCTTCAAATCTAAAAACTTTTACTTCCATAATTCTCATAATAAAACCCCCTTTAATATTTTAAAAACTTATACCATAAGAGAAAAAAGTTCTCTTATAGTATCAGGCCTTAAAACTGAACTTCTTTGACTTCATTTTCTCTTAGCACCTGACCATTTTCTCCATAAGTTAATTCGATGAGCTTGTAACCCGTGCAAATCATTTTCTCCCTTGACTTGCCCCGGTAAGTATTGATTTTTATCAATTCTTTTTTCATGTTATTTCTCCCCCTTTTAATATATTCTTTTTAATTTGCGGTATTCTATGCAATACCCGTTATTGACAAAAATTTCTTCGTATTGAATTTTGTTATTGTTCTTATCAATAAATTTTTGCATACTTTCTTTTGTCTTAAATTCTTTTGTTACCCACATAAAACCCCCTTAAATTTAAAAGACTTATAAAAGAACAGTAAATAAATTACTGTTCAAATATCAGGTTTTTAAACAATTTCTCTCAGGTCGTTAATTGTGTCATCTTCTCCGAACAAAGAAATAATATTTTCCCCCTGTTCTTTTACTGCTTCATAGATTTTATATGCTTTTCGGCTGTCTTCGTCATAGCCAAAAGCATTACAAAAATCTTTAAAGTTGTCATATTGATATTTTTCGACACATGCTAAAATATCATATACTGACGGCTTTATCCCTTTTTGTGTATTGTTGATCGAATCACCAAAAGTAAAGGAATAAACTTCCCCATTTTTTGACAGTATGCACTGATAAATATTTCTTTTGTCTTTGTCGTCGTCAAAATATTTGCCGTTTTTTAAGAATTCGATTTTTAAAGTAGTATCTGATTTTAACAAAAAGAATTTTGCCTGTAATTCATAATCAGATAAAACTTTGGTTTTTTTGCACAATTTTAAAAAATTAACTAAATTGTGTCTTTTTACGTCACACGAACATTTTTCAATCTCTTTTTTTGCTTCTTCAATTAATTCGCTTTTATTCATAATAATTAACCCCTTAATATTTATTTTAAGACTTAAAGAGATAATTTAAATAATTAAATAATCCCGTTAAACCTTAAATTTATATTTAATTATCCATAATCTCAGAATAATTAAATAAAGTTTTGAAAGAACGATTAAAAGACTTGTACAATCAGATAAATAAATTATCTGAAAGTATAAAGCTTTTAACTAAATAAATCTATTATCATATTAGCGGAAAAATCATCTATAAAAATATCACTCTTTTTTGTTGCTTTTCTGCCGTCCTTCATAATACAAGTTATTTTTCCGCTTTTAGTCTGGTAAATTTCTTCAGTTTTTAAAATATTTTGTATTGTTACAGGAAAAACTAAGCACCTTTTTGTTCTATTGCCAATTAAATTTATTCTTTCATCTTTCATATTAAGCCCCCCCTTAAACATTTATTAAAAAACTTATAAAAGAACTTAAACCATTTAACCGGTTTATGAGTGTCTTAAAAAAGACACTCATAAAACTATTAAATAAAAAATCTAAGTGCTAGCGAACAAAGAAAAATAAATCCAAAAATAACGGCGCTGCAAAGTATTACATTTAAATAATCGTTCATGTTAAATCTCCATTGACAAGTAATAAGCTTTTAAACAGCAATTTTGTTTCAGTGACTCCAGCTTAACTTTAAGAACTTGCCTAAATCTTGCATCATTTTTAGCCAGTTTAATAATCACATTTTTATGAACAATAACCAGATTATTAAACGTAAACAAATCACAATTTTGCAGTGACTCCCTTAACTCTTGGCTGCTTTTTAAATTGTTATTCATAATTAAACCCCTTTAATTAGTATTCAACTTATACATACATAATAATACAACCGGGATAAAAGTCAAGTAAATTAAGAAAAAAAGTAAGAAAAGTAATAAAAAAAATACATTTGTTAGCCAGGACTAACATTTACGAACAGACATTATAAACACATATATAGAAAGCCAGTATAAAGCAATAGAGCAACGTACAGACACTTTAAATATAAAACCAGACTTAGATATACCCTGAATAAATAAAGCCCTTATAAAGCCTTAAAATGGATAGAAAAGACAATAAAACATACACATAAAAAGAACGTGTATAAATAACTGGGAATAATAAACACATGGCTTTAATAAACAGTAGCACGATTGATATAATTAGTAACACAATATATGAGAAAGAATAATAACATATAGTATAAATATAAAAGGAACATAATATAATAGATATATAACTATTGTATTGAATAACAACATACAGTATAAATATAAAAAGAATAAAATATAATAAGAATATATAGATAAGTAATGAGAAATAAAATAAAGGAAGGGAGGGCGGGCGCGTGCACAATAACACACAATAAAGCCCATATTATATGTAATTATGATAACAATAGTACATAAGTATTATTATGTGGGTATATTATAAAGCAAAACACTGTTGTGGCAGACTGAAGTCCTCTTTAGCCTGGTCTATATTTATGGGAATTTTTTAGAGGGGGCAGTGTATTTTTTGTTGACAATATTATTTGTCATGTTTAGGTATGTTATGAACAAAAAGTGTTATAATTGTGGCGAATTAAAAAGTATTTCCGAATTCTATATTAGAAAGATGAGTAAAGACGGGCATACGGCTTCTTGTAAATTGTGTGTCGGCAAATTTGCGAAGGAAAGATACGATAGGGATACTATGTCTAAAAGGGAAGAGGAACGGCAACGATTAATTTATCGCATGACAGTGGAAAAGATTTGCGCCGGGTGTAAAATTATTAAGCCGGTATCAGAATTTAACAAAGATAAGAATAGTTATGACAAATTATCGCGATTGTGCAAGGAATGCCGGAAGAAACAAGCCGCCCTGCGCAAATATAATCCTATCGCCCGTAGAAAATCCTATTTGCGTAATAAGAAACAGGCAGATAAATATTCTTTAGAATATCAGAATTTAAAAACAAAAAATGATCCTGGGTATCGCATAAATAAACTTATTCGCTCCGCTTTTGTTACGAGACTCAAAAATAAAAAAGTCAGAAAGAATCAAAAACTTCTTAAATACACTAACGTGCCCATAAAGGAATATATTATACATTTAGAAAAAGATCCTTTGTGGGAAGACTATAAAAATGGAGTCGCCATGCATATCGATCATATTATCCCCTGCGCTGCCTATGATTTTATTATTCCGGAAGATATAGCTCGATGTTGGAACCCGCTTAATCTTAGGTTGTTACCCGCAAAAGAAAACATGAAGAAATCGGATAAAATAGACATGGATCTAATTATTAAACATCAAATCGAGCATTTGCTGCCCACGAATTTTCATGGTAAAATTTCCCAATAAAATTTTGAGTCCCATCTCTTTTTTACTTCAGAATACATATATTATTGAGAGGAGCTAATATGTCCAAATTAAGAACAATATCCGGTATAAAAGTAGAGGGTTTTGACTTCATAACAGTCGGAGAAAGATGCGGAGTGACTAGAATAGATGTTCGTACTTATCCGGAGCGAGGAACCTGGTATAGAGTTTATGACAGATGGAATAGTTTTACAGAATTCAATTCCCGGTATGTCGTAGAAGTAACTTATGATTTTGAGGACGTACAAAATGATAGAAACTAGGATATATGTGAATGATGAATTGGTTTACAGAACAGTTGGTATATTTACACTAAGAAAACATCAAGATGTAGTAATAATAAACGGCGAGAACATATTGACAGTTGTGGACCTCGAGGATATTATTTATATTGAACAGAGGGTAAAATTATGAGAAGTATAGAAACAAAAGTAGTGCATTCACAGACTAAGCCGGCGTGGAATATTATTGGCGAGACTCTTGGATGCAAGTATAAAATAGCGCGAGTGCCATATTATATCTCGGAAGGAAATGAATCTGAGGTTATAAATACACATAACAAAGCCGAGGCCTTACAACATGCTATATTCATTTCATATTGTTTTAATAATGCGGATAAGATCACGGAGAATACGGGATGCTGACATTTTTTTACTATAAAGGTGAAATTATTTATTACGTGCAGTCTTGTACGCATGATTTTAAATTGGACGGTATAGCGAGGATAAACGGATCCGAGTATAGAATTGTAGAAATGAATGTTATTTTGCCTGAATTTAGACAAAATATTGTTCTGGGATTACGCTAAAGTTATAAAAATCTTTCCCCCGCAAATTTTTTAAAAAATATTTTTAGGCCCCCATGCCTTCACGCAATATAGTTCTTAAAGGCCTGTTTTTACGATATTTTTATTGCTGAAACAGATAAAATAGTGGATTTATTGCGTATTTTATCACGTTAAAATACATATATTATGTAAGGAGATGTTAAAAATGGAAAAAATACAAATGACTGAAGAACAAGCAAGAATACATTTTCAAGAATGCAATCCTTACCATATTAATAGAAAAGTTCTTGAAGATTATTATATTGAACGCTGTAAAGAAAAAGGTTACATCCGCAAATCCGAACTCCAAACTCTTGTTGATGAATGTGAAGAAGAATATAGAGAAATGCAAATAAAAAATACGCATGATCATTTACATTTTAAACAAAATAAATTGATTAAATTGTTCAAAGTCGATCATCCGGAAATTAAGAAATGAGAATAGACTGTAATAAATGCGGATATTATTATAGTTCAGATATTGAACTTGCTGATCCGAATAGTCCTATTTCTGGAGCAATAGGTACCAATATGATTCACAAGACTGAATTTTTATATTATGGAGACAATATTTTTGAATGTCCGGTTTGTGGACATAGATTTGAATATCGTGGATATACGGAGGTGGCATGGTGAAAAATTTATTTGTCGTTGTGGCCCTGCTTTTTGCTTTTGGCCTTGAAGCCGCGGAATTACCCGAAAAACTCAGGGGAACCTGGCATTATAGCTTGTTTTCGGTTCCAGGTGGCCCCTTCGTGCAAAGAGTTCGGGGATGCAGCAGGAAAAATCTCTATGAAGCTTATAGAGACCATTTTGTTGCCGCAGATGGTGAGATTCTGAAGATAAAAGACGTAGTTGTCGTAACAAATGACTGGATAAGAACTGTATATGACATTTCTTTTGTTGACAGTAATTTATCGCTTACTGTATTGTATATGAAAGAAGCCCGGGCGTGGTCGGTAAATAGATTGCATCGAGGCGAGTACATAGACACTTATTATTTTTATGTGAGGAAGAGATGATAGAAATTATAATAGCAGTTGTTGCATGTTTGGTTGTGGCCGCGTTCTTTTTCGTCGGATTAGGTGGCCTGAACAACAGGGATAGGTATAAAAAATGATTTATTTAATAATAATTTATATAATAAACGTAATAATTGCCAGAGAATTAAATATACGGGCAATTAAATCGGATAGTTGTAATCCCAATGTGTGGGTATTTTGTCTGGTGCCCGTGATTAATTTGCTTTTTATCGTTGTATTGTTCGCTGAAGTTTTGGTATCATATCATAGGGAACACGAGATCAAACTTAAAATAATAAAATGGTTTAGAGGAGATTATAGAATAAATAAATGAAAAGATATTCTTATATGTGTAAAACGTGCTGGCATTCGTGGCGGAGTACGAGCAATTACAAGTTCTGCCCAAAATGTAATGCTGAAAATCTTGACATGCAGAGCGAGGTGATCTTATGAACGATTTGACAGTAAATAAAACACCAGATCTCGTAGAAGTTGCGTCCGGACTTGATCTGACTGCAAAGACCAGAGAGACTTATACGAACGCGATGAAATCCTATCATAGATATTGCATGGAGCGGGATTGTAATCAGGATCTTGACTCTCTGAAGGCATGGATTCAGTCCGCGCGAACTCCGGCAACGCAGGCAATGTGGACTTCAGCGGCAAAGAAAGTATTTTCTCAATTATTTAAAGGACGTCCGGAACTAATTGATCTCAGAGAAAGTCTTGACAGCATAAAAAAAGTCAAAAGAGATCTGACTATTACTGAGAGCGGATATTTAACCGCGGAAGAAGTGGAGAAACTTATTTCTATATCTCCTGAGCATCTTGGATTGATTATAAAGACTTTATTTGTGACTGGGCTGAGAATTTCCGAGCTTTTGAACATTAAATTGAGCGATTGTGTTTCCATCAGAGACAATATGGCTTACGAGATTCAGGTCTTGGGAAAGGGCAGGAAACCTTACAAGGTGTATATAGGCAAAGAACTTTATGGCGAAATAAATGATAAATTCGAGGGCAAAAAATATTTGTTTGAGCATGATGGGCATATGTATAGTAGGCACTACATGGCCGAGGTCCTGACGAAATTGGGGAAGAGAATTGGCAAAAAAATGAGTCCGCATACCTTAAGACATAGTTTTGCCAATTATCATCTATCAAATGGCATGAGCATTGAAAAAGTAAGCGCAGCCATGAATCACAAGAGTATTCAGACAACAAATGATTTTTATGGGCACCAAAAACCAACACTTGAAGAATTGAGGATAATAAAATAATGGCAAAAATATATTTGAAGAAGGTTAAAGTTGAAGTTCCTGCATGTGATGACTGTTATTTCGGAATGAAACAAGGTAATTTTAAAAAAAATGGATTATTTTACCATTGTGACGAAGAATTTTTTTCTGGCAAAGACTTTGAAAATTGTAGTGGCCACATTTACGTCTTCGTACGTTCGGAGGATAAATAATGGCAAAGGTATATTTAAAAAGATTTTATCTGGAAGATGGAGGCTGTCTTGATCTGGGGACAGGCAGAGAATGTTATTTCAAAACACATCGGAAGAGTCATAATTGTGGTTCTAACGATCACCCTTATTTGAATATCTCGTGTACAAATCATATCTTTATTCAAGTCTTTCCGGAAAATAAATGAAAGAGTTATACTATAAATCAATCGTGGAACGGCTATGGACTCATGGTACCGATACATTAAATGAGTGGGTACAATCTTTTCCCGAAGATTTAATGTTTAAATATAAAACAAATAATTATTCCGAAAAACAAAAAGAAACGATATTAAAAATAAATAATAAATTTTTAAAAAGAAATAATATTAATTGATTTAAAATACATATATAAATATAAGGGGTAATTAATATGAATAAATTAAAAATTAAATGTTTGGGAATAAAATGTTATTATGACGGAGAAAATATCAGTCCAAGAAATAAATACATGAATCCAGTATTTAATCTTTTTATCAGAATATTTAAATTATATTCAGATCTTAAATTTGAATTTACTGGAAAAGATACGGACTTAGTAATCGAAGAAGAGGAAGACCAGGATGAATAATATATTGAGAGATATCCTCTGCCTTTTATTCATTTTGCTACTCTGCGCTGCCGCAATTTTTTCTTGTCACGGAGACGATGATATAAATGAAATTGATATAATGAACACTGTTTGTGACGAAGGCGTTAAAAAAATATCGGTGATAAATATGCGGGAATGTTATTATCATGCCGTAGAAATAAATGGAGAAACTGTTAAATGCGATGAAGAAGAAACTAATTTGCTGCAGCCATTGCGGATCAAGTAATTTTGCTACTTTTTATTCTAAACCTCCTTACATTCTCTGCCTCGATTGCTTCAAAAAGACATATATCGATACCTCCAATTAGACCCCGGAAACGGGGTTTATTTTTGTGGTTGACTTTTTATAGACACAAACAGTATATTGTGTTCATGCAATATCTTATAGGAGATTAAATGCAAAAATCAAAGATCTTTAATTTTCAGTTAGATACTTATAAAACCAAAATAATTATTTTTCATAATTGTCCGCAAGAAAGAATAAACAAATACCTTGATAAAAATTATAAGGGTCTGATATACGAAAGGAACCCGAAGCATCAAGCCTCTTCTTTCGTATGCGAGCACTCAAATGGATATGAAGAATATTGCATAGATTTTATCTGCCCGCTCAAGAAAAATGATCCCGGTTCTTATAATACCATTGTTCACGAATCCTTCCATGTACTCTGTAATATCTTTGAGGCGAGAGGAATAAATTTAGTGTACGGGGAATCCGAAGTCTTTACATATCCTCTTGGATATATAGTTCAAAAAATAATTGAAGAGGTATTCGTGTAATGGCGGAATCCAAAAGAGTTCTCATATTGTCGGATATGCATTGTGGGCATAATCTAGGACTCACACATCCCGATTATTTTAATCATTTTAAGGAAATTCAAAAGGTTGGGTGGGATTTTTATACTAATAACATAAAGAAATTAGGAAAAATAGATTTGCTTTTGATGAACGGAGACGCATGTGAAGGGCCGGGGCGTAAAGGAACTAGAGAGCATGTTTCCACTGATATGGGTATACAACAAGATATGGCTATTGCCTGCATAGAACAGGTCGAAGCGAAGAAATTGGTATTTCTTAGGGGTACCCCGTTTCATTCGACTAATGATATGGAATATGAGGACGGCATTGCTAAACATTTCAATTCTGAGATATATGACAGTAGAAAGATAGATGTTAATGGGTGTATACTTCATGTGCGCCATACGACTGGCCGTTCTGGGACGGCATATGCTAGCGTAACTTCGTTGCAGCGGTCTGCCGTAGTTCAAATGTTAAATGATGTCGAGTCAGATAATATAAAGGCTGACATTTTCATAAGATCTCATATCCATAGCTATAACTATGTTGACCGAGAATTATTCACTGCAGTAACGACTCCCGCTCTACAATTCGCCGGTTCTTCTTATGGGCGAACATGTCTGGGACAATATTCGTACGGATTTATCTGGTTCGATATCAGAAGTAAAAAGGATTTTGATTGCCATAAAGTGACGCTTTCTCAATTTGGCGGTAATTATAAAAAGGATGGTATAACAAAGTTATGAATTCTAGTAAGATTGAAACATTTAAGATTTCAAAAGAAATGCAGGCCAAAATAGATCAGATAAAAGATGCGACAAGATCATTTCCCAAATCTTTTACCCCAGAACAAGACGCAATAATATTAACATATTATGAAAAGAAAGAAAAAAAAGAACTTGCAGAATTAGTGGGGGTGTGTATCTCTACAATGAGAAAAAGATATAAGGAATTAACTGGTAAGGAATGAGCAAGGACAAAGTCGAACAAAACCCCGGAAAGACAAAAGCACTAGAAAATATTGACGTAAATAAACTCCCTGATGAGATAAAGTATGGCAATAATTATCCTGGCGGCGGCGGCAGAACCCCGAAGGCCCTTCAGCTTCAGAAATATGAACACGTAATTAAAAGACTTGATGGCTGCATTGACGATGTAATGGACGAACTCATCGAAATGATCCACCACCCCGATCCGAACATAAGATTGAGAGTCTGCGAAATGCTACTAAAAAGATATGTCCCGGAAAAGAAAGTCAAAGAGATTGTGGGCGCTGGCGGAGGCCCCGTTCAAGTCAATCAAAACATAGATATCCACGCCCAGGTAGCCTCTGTTGTACAGGCTCTTGACAGTATGGGGTTGGAAGAAATAAGAAGACAGTCGGAAAATGAAGCGTTCAAACTGGTCCAAGGTGAAATTATAGATGCAGATGAAATTGAATGATCTTCTGGTTTTGTCTCCAGAAGATAAGAAGAAACGAAGAGATGAGTGGAAAGAAAAGCAGAGGTTAAAAAAAGAAGGCAAGGATGCAGAGAGAATTATTGCTCAGGAACGCGCACACAAGGCCTTGATATTACTGAAAAAACATGTTGATGGTACCAGGATTTGCTCGGAGTCGGAAAGAGTGGTGCTATCAGGTATAGTCCTGGAAAGATGCATAGACAGCTTTTATTTTTTTTGTCGTTATGTGTTGGAAATGGACTTGCTTACGGACCAGACACATAAACGATGGTGCGATGATTTATCAAAAGCATATAAAAGTGGACGCAAGAGATTAATGCGTCTGAAGTCAAGAGGAAGTTATAAAACTTCAGTTTATGGAATAGCAAATATATTGTACCTGTGGGGTTGCTATAGCCCTCAGATAAGAATTTTTTATACTTCGGCAAATGCCCTTCTCTTACAAGAAGTATCAGACAAATTGAACCAATACATAGGATCTGAAAAAAATGAGACTCTGTATTCAACTATTTTTGGAATAACGAAAGATGCTGTCGCCAAAAATACTAGTGATGTCATAAATATTAAGGGCAGATCCGGGAAAGGATTTTCACTGATATTAAGGACTTCTGGCGGATCTAGTGTCGGCATACATCCGAATGTAATTTTAGTTGATGACCCGCTCGATCAAAATGACAGAGATTCGCAGACCACAAGGGACGGAAAAGAATCTTGGTTTGACTCTCTGACCCCTCTTCTAGTGCCGTTTCACGATAATAAGACTGGAATTACCTTTGAAACAATTTTATATGTTGGAACGACTTGGCATTTTAGAGATCTTATCTGGCACATCTTAGAAAGAGATAAAAGCCTTCCTGAATCACAAAAATGGGATGTAGAACGCGAGGCAATTTGTGACGAATCCGGGAAAAGCAACTATCCTGATTTTATAAGTGATCAAAAAATAGCGGAAATAAGAGCTGGCATTTCAGATGTATTTTTTGCCTGCCAATATTTATGCAATCCTCTTCCAGAAAATCTACAAATATTTAATCTCAAAAAAATGACTTTTGTCCGTAAAGATCAAATAGACCTTAATCAAGGAGAAATTCTTTGCGCGCTAGATCCATCATTAGGAAAGACTAGCAGTGACTATGCTGCAGTCTGGTGGGTACATAGTTTCAATAACGATTTAACTTTTTTTGATGCAATAGATACAAAAGTAGAACTGAGTTTAATTGTTCATCAAATTGCAGCTAAAAACAAAGAATATAATTGTCGTTCCATGCTTTATGAAAATAATGGAATGACCTTAATTGATGAAAGTATTCGTGGCGCACATGACAGAATTAATTGGAAAATGTCTTATGAGTCCATACATCACTCCAGCAATAAGAGAGAGAGAATAATAAGTTGCCAACCAGATCTTTATTCAGGCTCAGTAAGATTTATGGATGACTATTTAGTCCGCTACCCCGAGGCTATAAACCAAATAACTTTTTATGGAGCCTACAACCATGATGACTTCCCTGATTGTATGGAAATGGCTATTTCATTCTTCAGAAGAAAGAGATTTAAATTTATAAGATATGAGGAACTTAGCTAGTAAAATACTTGACTTTTTAAATTAAGTATTGTTATAATTACATATCTCTAACTGGCCGGAGTGGTTCGCTACCCTCCGGCGCCTTACAAAAATTAGAGAAATATCTGTTAGAGAGAATAAGATGAAAGTATGTAGAATTTGCAAAATTGAAAAAGATGAATCTGAATTTATGTTTAGAAAAGACACCCAAAAATTGCGTTCAGAATGTAGAACGTGCCACTACAAAAGAAAAGCAGAGTACGCGACCAAAAATATCGAAAAAACTATGGCTTTTCAAAAGGAATATCGCGAAGCAAATAAGGATAAATTAATTGCTTGGGCGAAAGACTATTACGAAAAAAATAGAGAGGAACGCTTAGAAGCAAACAAGAGATATTATGAAAAAAACAAAAAGAAAATTTTTGCGAGGAGTAATGAGGTCCAAAGACATAGGGTTATGTCAGATCCAGAATTTAGATTAAAACGAAATATATCCACTTTGTTCAGAAATGCTCTCAAACGCGCCGATTTAATAAAAAAATCCGAAACTTTTGCATATACGGGAATAACAATGCAAGAATACGCAAGACATTTTGAGAACGATCCTCTATGGAATATTTATAAAGATAAATCTGAAGTTTTACACATAGACCACATTATTCCGCAATCTCTATATTCTTCGGATCCAGACGAAATAAAAAAATGCTGGAATCCGAGAAATCTCCGTTTACTTCCCGCAAGAGAGAATGTAAGTAAATTTAATAAGCTCCTTCCTGAACTCGTCAAACAATATCAAATCGAAGATTTATTGCCAAAAGGAATAATTATTTAAGAATTTTAAAAAATGCTTGACAAGTATTACATTAAATGTTAGATAGCTATAACTTGCTCAATAATTTATCGGTTATTCCACGATACGGAATTTTTCGCTGCCCCGCGATACAGGGCGATTTTTTAAAAGGCGGATTGGATGGCGATAGACCCGAATTCAGCACTTTTCAACACAAGACATCCTGAGCTCAAGAGGAAACACTCTAACTGGACCCTGATTTATCATGCATACCTTGGTGGAGTTGATTTTATAGATGGTGGGTATCTTATAAAGTACCCTCGGGAGAGTAAAGCTTCTTTCAACATAAGAAAGACACGCTCAGTATATTTTAACCAACTTAGTCCTATCACAGATTTATTAAGTAGCTTTTTATTTATTAATGAGCCAACAAGGGTTGTGCCTAAAGAATTTGATTACATACTTAAAGACATAAACGCAGGGAAAAGTATAAATGAATTCATGCGCATAGTCGCGGCACATTCATTTCTTTTTACTTGCGGGATGTTAGTGGATATGCCGCAATTTAATTCAGAAACTATAAAAACAAAAAAGGATGCGAAAGATAATAATATACATCCATATGCTACATTATATTTACCATTTCGGATAATCGATTTCAATATAAATATAAACGACGGAAAACTGGATTGGGTTCTTCTTGATAATTCCTATAGAGAGCATTCAGATCCGTTTGTAACAGCCAAAGAAGTGACTAGATATACTTTGTGGAACAGAAATTCGTATCAGCATTTCGAAAGAACTGAACAAAATGACGCGACATTAGTATCTGAAGAAGTCGTGCATGGCTTAGGCGAAGTGCCTTTTAAATTTGTCAGTTGGAGAGATGTGAACGGAGACTTTGTAAGCGAGACTGTTTGCGAAGACATTGCGATGATTTCAAAACTTATTTTTAATTCGCTCTCTTATCTCGATGAAATGCTTGCAGCCGGAAGTTTTAGGATGCTCGCATATCCAAGTAGAGATGGAACTGTTCCGGAAAGTCTTAGCAGTGGTGGCGTAGGCAATCTAAGCATCATACCGTATGAAATTGATTGCAGTACGTCCCCTTCATTTATAGGGGCGACGCTGACTGATATAGATCCATTTGTAAAAGCAGTGGGGTTCTACATGGCAGAAGCGTTAAAAAAAGTTGGGTTAGGAACCGACGACCAAAAAGAATTTGTAAGGTCAGGGGAAGCAAAAAAAGTAGATCTGCAAAAAATAAGAGCTCTACTCACATCCGGTGCATTAATGATGGGAAAACTCGAATCTTGGGTAGTGGAAACCGCAGCCAAATGGGAAGGCAAACCGGCTCCAGAAACCAGAATCGATTACACTTCTTCTTTCAGTGACGAAGATCTGCAGACAGAAGTCACAATGCTTACAGAATTATTGGTTCTTCCAATTAAATCAATACAAAAAAATGCAACTAAGCTTATAGTCAAGAAAGTCATGGGCAATTATCTGGAGGCCGAGACTCTTGAAGAAATAAATAAAGAGATAGACTCTGGGATGAATTTAACTTTATCCGAGGGCCAGAGCAAGTCAAAAATAGATGTAAATGCAGCAGCACAAAAGATCAAAGACGCTGCCGGAAACAGCGATAACAAATCCGGAGAAAATACAAATACCGAGCAAGGAGTTACAAAATGATTAAAAGATTTTGGTTACAGATGTTAGGATTTAATATTTTGATGGCAGAAGGTGATGAACCCGGAGGCGGAGGTACGCCTAAATTTAGCGGGCAATACAAAGAAATGTTGGACCCCGTTTCAAAAACAAAGGTAATGGTTCCTGTAGAATTGGAAACATTTTTTGGTCATACAATTTCTCAGACAAGAAATGCAGTAAAAGATGAGTATGAAGGGAAATACAAACCCCTCCTCGAAACACTCGAAAAAGAAGCGGGAGAAGGGTCACAAGCAAAAGCAGAACTTGAAAAATTAAGACTTGATGCTATGAGTGCCGAAGATAGAGCACAGGCAAATGCGAAAAAAGTTATAGAGGAACACGAGAAAGCGAGAAAAATTGCTGTAGAAGAATCGAGTTCATGGAAACAAAGATTTGAAAAATCTACAATCAAAAATGATATTATGTCCAGTTTTGGCGATGCCAAACTTTGCAATGCCAGTCAAGTAGCAATGTTATTTGAAATGGAAGGACAGGCAAAAATTTCTGAAGTAGTAGATGAAGACGGAAAACCTACTGGATCATTTGAAACCAGAGTGACTTTGATGTTGGAAGACAAGGAAGGAAAACCTGAAAAAGTAGAAGGAACTGCTCAGGAATTATTTAAGAGATGGATTCAACTCGAGCGAAATTCTCATCATGTTTTGAACACAATGCCAGCAGGCAGTGGCTCCAAGGGTGGTGGTGGAAATATGGGTGGCAGATTAAGTACGGAAGCAATAATGGCAATGAACCCTGCCGCCAGAATACAATTAAGTAGAGAGCAAGGAAAAAAGAGACAATAGATGAAGAAAATCTTAGGAGGATTTTAAATGGCATTAACACTTGTAGAAGCCAGTAAACTTTACGCCGGAGATCCGTTACGTTCAGCAATTATAGAACTATATGCGAGAAATTCCGACATTCTCAGGGTACTACCTTTTGATGAAATCATGGGTAATGCTTACAGATACAACAGAGAACAAACACTTCCTGGTATCGGATTTCGTGGTATAAACGAAGCCTACACAGAAAGTACAGGTATTCTCAATCCTATTACTGAGCCTCTCGTAATAGCTGGTGGAGACCTGGACGTTGACAAATTTCTTGTCGATACAATGGGAGAAAATCAAAGAAGTGTCCACGAAGCAATGAAAGTAAAAGCTCTTGCATTGAAATGGACAGAAACATTCATTAAAGGCGATCAGGCCACAGAACCAAGAGAGTTCGATGGTCTTCAGGTAAGATGTACTGGAAATCAGTCTATCTCTGCCGGTGCAACTGTTGGTGGAGCAGCTCTCAGCCTCGCAATGCTCGATAAACTCATAGACGCAGTTGACGATCCTCAATATCTCATCATGAATAAAACAATGAGACGAAGACTTAGTGCTGCAGCCAGACTCACAACCGTTGGTGGATATATCACATATGATCTGTCAGAATTTGGTAAAAAAGTAATGGCTTACAATGAACTTCCGATACTTATTGCTGATGAAGACAATGAAGGAAACCAAATACTTCCTTTTACAGAAACACCTACTGGTGGAACTGCAACTGCAACTTCTATTTATTGCGTAAGTTTTGGCGATGGAAAAGTTATGGGTCTTCAGAATGGCGGTATCGATGTAAGAGATATCGGAGAACTTGAAACAAAATCATGCTATAGAACAAGGGTAGAATGGTATTCCGGTCTTGCAGTATTTCATGGCAAAGCTGCGGCTAGACTTCATTCAATTGGCGATCTTGCGGTAGTGGCATAAGGAGGCTATAAAAATGGCTGGAATAACAAAAACTTATGATCATGCGCTTCTGCTCCACGACGGAGCCGTAGTTAATGCGTCTGTAGCGGGTAATGTTGCCGGAACAGATAGAATTCTTGATATTGGACTCGGACATGTTTACGGAGATATTGTTGTTGATGTCTCCGCAATGGATGTTGCGGATAATGATGAAATGATCACCATCGGTGTTCAGATAAGTGACAGTGCAACATTTGCGAGTGATTTTTGGGAAGTTGCTTCTCTTTCTATTGGAGACGAAGCTGTGATCCACGGAGACGTAGCAATGGCTACTGGACGGTACATAATCCCGTTTAATAACATGATCTCTGACGGCACAACGAAAAAATATCTGAGAATCTATTTCACTGAAGCAGGTACAGTAACGACTTTTGACTGTATTGCTTATTTGACTAAGAGATAATAAGGAGGCCAAGATGTCTAAAATGACTACAGCCTTTGATTCGCTTTTAGTTGCTAAGGATGCTGGAGCGATTAAAATTTCGGCAGCCGCTACAGTTTCTGCTGCGGCTAAAGTAATAGATCTCGGTGCAGGCAATGTAGAGTGCGATGCCATAATAGATGTAACTTCTTGCGAAGTTTTAAGCGAAGATGAAAGCTATCGTATTGCAGTTCAGCTTAGTAACAGTGCGACGTTTTTGGACGATGTATATGAAGTTGAGAGTATTCAACTCGGTGCTTGCGAATCTGATTTTTTAGTTTATGCGAACAGAATCACTGGATATACGCTAACGCTCGATGCCCCTGTAGATGGACTCGTTACTCCGACAGCAGGTATCGCAGCAATTTCAAACGCGACTGGTTCACTTGGAACGATAACTGGAGCAACTATTCCGGCTCTTCCGAGCAGGACATATAACATAGACATCAAGACTGATGGAACAAACTATCCTCTGGCAGTAGCACTTCTGGTAACCGATTCTTGGACACAGATAGCAACCAAAATACAAACAGCTCTGCAAACAGCTTCTTCTGCTCTTGAAACTGTTGCTATAGCAGGCGGGAAAATAGTAGTGACTTCCGCAACCACAGGTACATCTTCTAAGGTGTTGATAGCTGCGGGGACCACAAAAACAGCGACTACCATTTTTGGTGACACAGACATGACTACCGGAAGGTATGTTATAAATTTCAAAAATTGTGTTGCCGAAGGAGCGGTCAAGAGATACATGAGACTTTATACTCATGTGGCAGGTACTGTTGCTACTGGGATAAATTACAAAGCATATTTGTCAAGGAACAATTAAATACTGAAGATTTTCCCTCTTACAAGAGGGAACTTCTTGAATATTTAAAAAAGGAGATTGAGATGGGAAAATATTTAAGATACGATAAAGAAGGGAAAGAGGTTTATTTCAACCATGCCGTAGATGCGAGAGAGGGCGTTCAACTCGGGCATTATTTTGAAACCAATCCTAAAGAAGATGAAGCGAAAGAAAAGAAAATGAAGGAAGATTCGGACGCAAAGAAAGAATCCAAGAAAATAGAGAAAGAATCTAAGAAAGTAGAGAAAGAATCAGATTCAGAAGATAATGACTAATATTTATGGAGTTTTTTATGCTTGATGAGATTTTAAAATATTGGCCATTGATTCTCGCACTTTTCGTTGCTTATGCGGCATTACTAAAAGTATGTTGGAATGTAAGGTCTATGCGTAGAGAAAGAGTGATGTGCGAGAACAGATGTTCCGTAAGAGTAAAAGATGTTGAGGACAGAGTTGATGATGATTTAAAAGAAATAAAAGAGAATTTGAAGGAAACGATGAAATTATCGCAAAACATAAATTTATCACTGACCTCCCTCACTTCTTTTTTGCAGGGGAAAGGCGTTACGCCTTCATAGGATATATATGTTAAGTTCGACAAACACAATAACAGATGTCAAAGCAAAACTTGAGAATACATATTCATTTTTTGGATATGCTTCTGATGTACTTTTTGTGGCCGGGCTCACATCTGTCGCTACCGATGTAGAATTGCTATATTTCTATCCAAGAATAGGTTCTGCCGAATATAACAGGATTAAAGCGCTCAATAAAGTCGGACTTACCGAAATAGAAACTTATTTATATTGGGCTGAAGTGTATACAATTTGCTATTTATTTATGAAATCCAGAGTAGCAAAAAATGGCCAGCTACAGAATAATTCTAATGAAAGATTGGCGGTTGAGGGTTATTCCTACCAAGTAAGTGCCGGATCCGGATCTTCTCCGGGGGATGTTTCGCTCAAATATTTTTGGGGGCAGATGTTTGCCTTTTGGAAACTTGGCGGATATGATATGTCGGGGCTGCAACGAACTTGTACTATTTTTGGAGATTCATCAATATATCAGGATGATGTGAATATAATTCCATGATACCATATATAAGCATAAAAACTGCTAACGCAGCCAATTATTTCGATAGTTTCGAATTGGCTGAAGATGATATAGAAAGATTCGAAATATTGATGGAAGATGAATACGATCAGGAAGCTCAGGATATTTTCATGGAAGAGTTCATTACTCCTGCAGCACTAAAATATCAAGAACTCATGTCGAGTTATTTAAACCAAGCTGATGCCGGCCCGATGAGAGATAAAGACCAGGATAAATTAACCCGGAACATTACTTTATTATCTCTAGGACTTTCGAATTTGCTATCATATAATTTCAATAAATATTTGGAGCGAATTCACTCTAAATTTATTTTTGACAAAGCGGATATAAAAGATAAAGAGACAAAAAAAAGTATCGCTGATGAAACCATTTCTGAATTCGACCAATTGATTAGTGGAACCATGGCGAGAACGCAGGGATTTATAATCAGCGGAATAAGAACTTTACAGCGCGAAATGATTGCCGAGAATTTGCTCCTGAAAAATTCTGGTATATCCGGGGATTTACTTGAGGCTGAAATTTTAAGATTTAAAGAATCGTTGAGAATAAAATATCCCGAAATTTATAATGCCGCGAATAAAGGCAATCTGATGACAACAAGTAAGTTTGTCGATGGCGTCGAAGTAACCCGTCATTATAAACTTGACTATTATATAGATTTATCGATAAGAACAACACTCCTGAATATTGATAGAAACGCTAATGCAATTTCGGCGCTCGTGAACGGAGAAAATGTCGTAGAATATTATCTGGCGGACCCAAGAGATGTAAAAAAAGACAGGGAATTATGCCAAAAGGTCCTCGCCACAAAAACGAATGGATTGAGTTTGTTGGCTCTTGACGACGATACTGCCAAGAAATTAGGTATAATGACAGTCGATGAAGCCAAGAGCACTCCAGATTATTGCATGGGGCCATTGTGCCGGCATTCAATTAGAAGATGTGACAAGAAGTTTCTCCGAGGTATAAACAATGGCGATTGATACGGGCATGACATCCACAGCTCTCGCCAGAGCTAAATTGCACGTTTATAATGTGTGTTTGCAGGGGCATGACATAACTTTTATAAAGGAAGCGACGGAAGACGAATTAGGCACTGCTTTAACTGAAACTACTTTAGTTTTAAAAGCATCTCCGGTGAGAACGAATCCATATGACCGGGATGTCATAGAAAAAATAAGCTGGGCTGAAAATACAGATGTCCTGGCATATATTCCTATGCTACAACTTGATAATTTATCTCTGACTATCAGGCAAATACAATCCAAATATAAATTCTTCCGACACGACAAAAAGACTTACGACATAAAATATATTGAGCCATACAGTGCTTTTGCCAACAGTTTTCTCTACATGATTATTGGAGGTAAATCTTGATAGAAATAAGATTAGATCCGGCCTCCCTTAATGCGTTTAAAAATGATTTGAAACAACTCATTAAAGTGATAAATTCTCAAGATCTAAATGTGTATCGTGCCAAAAAATTCAAGGAATTTACTAAAAAATCAGTCCGTTCCGGCGGAGTAAGACTAGTGCCTTTATCTTCCGCGACAATAGCATTGGCGGGTGTTCACGATCCCGAATTTTTAACTGGCAAATTAATGGATGCTATGAAGGCAGAACCAGGCCCCGGAACTTCTGCTATTGCGGGATATTGGGAACCTTCTGATAAAGTTCCAGGGAAAAATTTAACTTATGCAAAACTTGCAACAATACAGACTACTGGATATAGAATTCCTTTGACGGGGGACAAAGGCGCGAGAGTGCGAGCGTGGCTTTTTATGAATGGTTTAGGTCTTTTCGGAAAATCTAAAGGGACTAAAACAAAAATGCAAAGTATAATCGGAAAAGGTCAGTGGTTAATAGTCCCGCCCCGGCCATTTATGCATAGGGCTTTAGATATGTATTTAGAAAGTGATGGCGATATAAAAGCAGCTTCGGAATTCATGGATAAAGAATTAAGGAGAACGATTCCTTAATGTTTACTGAATTTGCAAATCAGGTCTGGACAAATTCCGCTACTGGGGTGACAATAGCCAACAATACCGATCTTAGCGTTGACGGGAGTAGCAAAAAGATTGTGTGGACTGAGACTGGAAAAATAGCCACTCTCACCTTTACTTCAGTAACCTTATCTGCATATGAAGAAATAAGCCTACAAATATATTTAAGAGACACTTTATACGGAGATCTTTTCACTTTGACTGTTGGCGGGACAGTTCATACTTTCAACAGAAAGGACTTTCAAAAGAGACTGTGGAATCATATACTTATAGATTGCTCAAAAATGACTGCTCCGGCTACGACAATAGTTTTGACCAGTTTAGTCCCAAATCTCGTCCTATTTTTTGATTATGCCGGATATCGTAAAGTAACATATAGCAGCGATATAGATATAATTACAGCTCTTAAAAGTCATATAAATCTTGACTATGGTGTAACCACAACTTTGACGGCCTCAGCGGCAATAGGAGCATCTCAAATATATATGGCCGACACAGCGATAAAAGGTTATATAAATGATACTTCTATTCTGCAATTAAATGACGGTGCCGGAACAATTGATACTGTCGAACTCTTGAGCAGGGACGGAGAATTAAAATCAGCACTCGTACATAATTTCAATACCGGAAGTGCAGTGAGCGTTCTCTGTCCGGTTAGAAGCGAGGACTATGATGACCTTCAACCCGATCCCATTTGTGGCATAAAAGTTTACGACATGAAAGTTGACCGGCAGAGAACTGTAGTAAGGACAAAAAACGGGTCCAAGATAAAAGAATATTTGGGAGCACTTGGAATATTAATTTATATAGACTGTAAAAGCAAAAAAAAGTTGTTGCAAATGTCAAGAGAATATAATAAAAAGTACGGAGAAGAGTTTCAGTTTCTATTGGATGGAGAGCAAGTGGATATATATTTGGAGTCCAGTGTTTTTGCTGATGATGTCATAGGGAATAATCCGAGGATGGCCTACTATTATTTAATTGAGCCACAACCTTATTTACTGATTAATCCGCCGGCGCTTACGACTGTGACTCTGACGACCGAAGTAGTTGCTGTAAATGATTTGATATAGGAGAAAAGAATGGAATTAAAAATGACAAATAAAACTGAATCCACGCAACAGATAATGTTCTGTGATGGTTCATGTTCTAATGTATTCCCCGGAGGAGATGTTCTCATAAAAGAGGAATTTATTTTCCCAGAAGAATTTTTAAGACTCAAAAAGTTTTTTCAGATCGAAGAAATAAAAGAAGAAGTTAAAGAACCAATAATCGAGAAAAAAGAATATTCTAAGCCAATAAAGACAGGATTTATGTCTGAAAAAAGCGAAGAAAAAGGAGGTATTGAATAATGTATGGATCTCATGCACGAAGAGTCCCGGCGCTTGGAGGCGCTACGCTCACAGACATAGATATTTTTAAAGTGATGCTTCTTGGAAAGACAGAAAGAGGCATTGTAGATTCAAGTGGATATCCGGTAGTAATGGACGAAATTTATTCCATGAATGATTTTAAACCAAAATGCGGCGGCTTTAATTCTTCCTATTATGCCGGATATGTGGCTCAGTCATTCTTTGACGAACTGAATTCCAGTAATAGTTGCGAAATGAAAGTCCTTGGATATGTTGATTCCACAGCGACTCAAGCCACTTATGCAATTATGGATAGTGCCGGTTCCCCCGTAAAAATATTCGATATTAAATCGGGAAGGAAGGGCTTAAATGATTTGTCGGCTTTTGGCAATAAATCAGCTATAAAAGTATCTACAGTTGAAGATATAACTATGAAACTCACTGCAGATGTTGCCACTGGTGCGACTTATGCGTATCTCGACAGTGTAGACAATCTCTTGGTTGGACAATATATTAAATTTACTGGACTTATCACTACAGTTGCGGTAATTACAGCGATAACTGCTGCTACTAAAAAGGTTGAATTTGCAGCAATGACTGTGACTGCGGTTGCTGGTTACGATGAAATAACCAATACAGGAAGTCTGGGAACTTTTGCATCTGCTACGGTTCCGGCACTTACTTCTGCGACTTATGACCTGGATTTTACGATAGACGGTGCCGCAACAACCAAAGTAGCTGTTGCACTTCTCGACTCAGATAGTTGGTCTGGAATCGCAGTTAAAATACAGGCAGCTTTAAGGACTGCGACCTCCGCGCTTGAAACCGTTGCAATAGTAAGTGGTAAAATAAGAGCGACTTCTGCAACTACAGGGCCAACATCAACAATGGTTATTTCTGCTGGCACAACCGGATCCCCAGGAGGAGACTTGCTTGCTGCCATTAATTTAAAAACTGGCTATACTTGCACTATCTCTACTGCAATACCAGGTGCAACCGATCTCACTGTAGCTCAGACAACTGTTAAAAGGCAAGATGTCAAACTTGAGATCGCCGTGAAAGATGATCTTGGGAATTATCAAAAAGAAGAAGAATGGATTGTTCCTTTTGCAAAATCTAATACGATTGGTTTGGCTTCTTATGTAAATAACTCAGAGTCGGGATCTGATTATGTTTTACTTGCTGTGAATAGTTCAAATGCAAGCGCAGCAAAAGATCAAATTCCGGCAACACTGACATCGTGGACACCTTTAACTGGCGGAAGCGATGGCGCAGCGGCTACTGATGCAAGCTGGAAAACTCTTGCAGAGACTTATCTGCCATCGACAGAATTTACAATAATGTTGGCGCCGGAATCTTCAAGCATTACTCATAACAGCAACATGCTCGAATTTTGTACCGATGGATATAAAGGAATGTATTATGCTCAAGCTGCAAATGGAGCTGTAGAGGCCACTCTAAAAAATTTCGGGGCGTCTCTAAGAGGTTCTGTCAAATTTGGAATGGTGCCTTCAGATAAATGGATTCAAGTTAATGACCCTACGACTTCGGGAGGAAGAAAAGATATCCCTAAAGTTGGAATAGATGCTGCATTTTGGTTTAACACCTACGCAAAATATGGCGAGTCAAAAGTAGCGGCAGGAAATAAATCAGAAATGGTTCTCAATACTCCCGACACTCTTCTTGACAGCAATGGGCTTGTTCACGACGACAGTTCTGGAGTTGGCGGAAGGCTAATCAGAAACTATAGTATTAATATATGCAGATATCGAAGAGGAAAAGGCATTACAAATAATAGTGCCAGGACTCTTAGCACAGATGATGGATATAAATATCAACATCAAATAATGATGTTTATCCTTTATTCCAGATCAATTGTAACTTATCTTAGAGAAATTGAGCAGGATAAATCTGGAAAAGCGAGTCAGGAGCAGCATTTTACTCAGGTCTGGACTTATATGAGTAAAAAATATAAAGCCGGTCATTTGTTTATCGGTCAGAAAGATGATGGAACCAGTACTGGATTTACAGATGTTTGCATAATTGTAAATGATTTTAGCATAAATACATTAGCAAATATTAATGCTGGAATTGAAGAAATTTTCCTTCAATTTGTGGCTCCTGGTGTTATAGAGGAACCCGTCCTTTCACTTGCTAGTGCGGGGGTTACTTCGGTAAAAGCTTAATATGAAAGAATTGTGGAAAGATATTAAGGACTTTGAGGGTTTGTTTCAAATCTCTTCTCGAGGAAGTTTGAAGAGTCTCGAGAGGAGAATTTCTTGTAATTCCGGGTATAGATTAAAAAAGGAAAAAATATTAACTCCTAGGTTAGATAGGTACGGATATCCATGTATTTTCTTGGCGCGCGGCACTTTTAGAAAGAATTTAAAAGTACATAGACTTGTTGCGATTGCCTTTATCGATAATCCTAATCAAGAGCCAGAAGTTAATCATAAAAATTTAATTAAATCTGATAATCGAGTAGATAATTTAGAATGGGTAGATAGTGAAACCAATATGGTTCATTATCATTCCAGTCTAAAATTTAAAGAGGTTTACGGAGCTTATCGTAATGAGTGCAACCCGAATTCAAAATTAAGACAACTCGAAATTGATTTAATTCGGAAGTTACATTCGGAATATAATATAAAACAGATTACTCTATCTACACTATTTAGCGTTGGGGCCTCTCAAATAAATAAAATAGTGCGGAGACAACAATGGAATAAGGAGACAATATAATGGCAAGAGCATTAAGTTTAAACGCTGAATTAGTAATCTCGGGCAATCCGGAACCAGTTTATCCCCTAGAAATAGGGGAGCTTGGGGAAGGAGAAGAAGGGAGAATAGATGTCGCTGATGGCGGCAGAAAATATAAGGTTCGAGATCAGATTTTTGACATCGGGGAAGTAACAATAACAATCCTCTTCACCAGAGACAGGCGAGAATATGATGTAATGCAGGAATGGTGCCTTTCCGGCGCTGTTCGTGACGCATATGTCAATTTCAGAGATTCTGCCGGAAATATCAGACTTCAGTACGCACTTTATAATTGTGAGTGTGCAATGGGTAAAAAGAATGGCTTTAACAGAAACAGCAAGGAAGTTGATACTAAAAAGTATACCTTGCTTCCCACTGAAATTGAAGATATTACTGCAGCAGCAGTTCTTCCCGATACATATGTGAGGCCGGCGCAGTAACATGCATATAAAAGAAATCGACTTGACAATAAAATCCATGAGTTTATACTTTGATTTAAAATCAAACACAGGGAGAGTTGTATGAGTCGATTTCAATTATATTGCGGAATAGTAAGAGACCAGAAATGGTATAATTACACTGAGGTCCAGCCCTTGCAAGGCGGAGTCCTGGCAATGCTTGAAGGCGCTGAAAAGACCGGAGCCGCCAGACTATTAAACCTTATGAAAGGATCGGTGACGAGTTTTTTTACCGAAGACGGAGAGGAATATAATCTGGTTCCAAGTGATTATGAAAAAATAAAAATAGTTGATACATGGAAAATTGGATATGAAGCGATAAAACTTCGTACCGGCGAAGAATATCCAATTATTCCAGAATCATTTTACTGCCGTAGATGTAGCCACCCGAAATCAGAAAAATACACGGATGTGTCAGAAAGTTGGCAAAAACTTATAGACGATGGATTAATTGATGAAATTTTTCTCGGTGAGCCTAATTTTACATATGACGTAACGCTACCGGAACCATTTGAAATCCCGGCAGGCAAAACTTTTGCGGGCGGGAAATTTAATTCAATCACTATGCAGCACCTTGATTTGGGCGATATGTTGCGTCTTCATAGAGACCAAAATGCTATGTCCGATGAAGTAAATATGATAAGAGCAACTTGGGATGCGGCGATAATTAAAATCCCGGGACTAAGTGAATCAGATTTCAACAGAATTAAAAAAATTCCGGGGCAATCCTTTTCAAAGAAATATTTGACGTCCGAAGAAAACCAAGTCGCAATTGAAGAGGCAACTTCTGAAAATGCCGTAGGAATTGATGCATGGAGAAGAGTAATTTATTGCAGTAATTGCGGGGAAGAATTGAGAGGTGAACTCGATTACACAAATTTTTTCTCGCCCTTATTGCCGAAAAAATCCAACCGAAACCGCTGAGAGAGGCTTCGGGGGTATATTGGTACCCTAGTATTGGTAATAAGGGCTATCCATATGCTGATTGGGCGTGGAAATACAGAGAGAAGTCGTGGGAAACTCTCGAAGTCTTATCTGAAGCATACAATGTCAGATGTAGACTTCTTAGAAATAGATACAAGTGGAGCCCTGAAATAGTGGATTCCATGAAAATAGACCGAATTTGGAAGATATGTGAAGAGACGTTAGAAGATTTTAAGAAAGGCGATGTTGACGAAGACGAGTTTGAATAGGATAGGATAAAAGATGGCTAATAGATCTCGTGACATGACAGTAAACTTTATTTCTAACATAAATAAAGCTATTGCAGATACAAAAAAAGTCGGCAGGGAAATAGATAGAGTCCAGCAGAAAGCTCTTGCGGCAAAAAGAGAACTCGCTTCATTCAGACCACCAGGATGGGAGAAATCTCCGGCTTGGGGAAAGGGTGGAGGCCAAGCCCAGCAATTTCAAAGAGCAATGTATGGAATGGAGCAACAGTGGACTAAAAACTTCGGCGGGCTGGGGATGAAGGGCATGGGGTCAATTAATACTTCGGGGATGGTCTCGAAAATAATTCCATCGTTGAAACCATCTGCAATTCCCGAGAAGACTTCTTTGTTTTCCACCTTATTAGGAAAAGCGAATAACGGACTTTTTAAATTCTTGAACGCTACGGGGTTGATTCCTCCACAAATGGCAAGATTGGCCGCAGGACTTGGTACCTTTGGAATTGTTGTCGGAGTCGCAGTTCTTGCCCTGAAAGGTATGATTGCAATGCTGCAAAAAACATTTGAATTCGGAAATATGGTTGAGGGCGCCAAGCTTCAGATGGAATTGATAACCGGGGACGAAGAAAAAACTCACCAAATCATAAAAGAAGCAAGAGATTATTCGTTGAGGACGCCTTTTGGTCCTGCAGAGGTACTAAGCGGAACTTCGTCTGCCATGCAATATGGAATAGATGTTTTTGGTAAAAATAAATATGGAATGAAAGGTAATAATACTGCGATGGACATAATTGCGGGCCTCGCCTCTCAAAGAAATCCTAGTGGTACCGGACCGATAGGTATGAATAGAGCCGCTTATGCAATAGCCGGCGGAGATACAAGATTGCTTCGTCCATTTGGACCAGAGGTAAAAGCAGCTTATAAATCATCGCAAAAAGAAGGCGTACTTGGATCTCAGGCTTTTATAGATTCTTTTTTGACTAAACTTGCTAAAATTCCAAGGATTATGAAACAGGCGTCTGTTCAAGCAGAATCTATGGGTGGTATGTGGTCTACAATTACTGGATATGTCGAAGAATTCTGGATGGCCTTGTCTGGCGCGGCAGAAAAACGAGGAGTCGTTACTTTTTGGACTCAGGTAAAAGACATTTTGCGGGACGTAAGAGAAATTGGGGGTAATATCGCCGGATATATTATGCCGTATGTTACCGAATTCGGAACTTATATCGGGGCCGTGTTCAAATATATTTGGGAAATGTTAAAAGCTATTGGTTCGGTCTTAGGGCCGATATATATTCCTATGTTTAAAGTTTTGATGCAAGTTATAAGAGTTATTTGGGAAGTATTAAAAGTTGTGTTTAATATTAGTATAGGCATAATCAAAGTAATTGCTTCGGTAATAAATGGCGCGCTCAGGCTACTTTCGATTCTTACCGGGTCCTCGACTACATTAGAGAGTATATTAAATAGGATGATGGAGTTTGTAACTGGGTTGCAAGTAACATTCTCTCTTTTTTCAATATATATTGATGGCCTTGTCGCCGAAATATCTAACGCAATCAAGTATTGGGTCGATGGTATTGCCGGGGCGTTTAAGACTATAGGCAGAGAGATAGAAGCTTTATGGTCTAAGTATGGGAAATATATACAGGCGATACTGTCCTTGGCTTTTCCACAAGTCAGTCAAAACATAAAAAATATGCAAAATATGGGCGCAGAAATGGGTAAAAAAATCGAAGAAGAAGGTGTAGGAGAAAAAGTATCGAAATACGCTGGAAAGGCAAAAGATTGGGTAATGGGGCACAAAGCAGATATTCTATCAGGCGCAATACCCGGAGTCAAAGGATTTGGTTTGACGAATAAACTTGCTGACTGGGGCAATAAAACTAATATTGACAAGCAAATAAATACTACAAATAATAATTACAATCTCAGAATAAATCCTGTTATGGATGTCGGGAATGGTACGGGTAAGTGGTAATGGCTAGACAAGGACATGGCATTATAATCAATATGAGTAGCATGATACCTTTTGTGTTCACTTTTAATCCTGAAGGTGTGGAGACAACAAAAAAAATAAATTATACAGTTGCTCCGAATATAGGCGGCGCCTTCAAAAAAAGATATTTCTCTGGGTTTGAGTCCAAGGAAGCAACTTTTACTTTGGTGTGCCTGGACATGGAATCTCCGACCGGAGTCATGGAAGAGATTGCCTTTTTTGAGCAATTGAGAGAACCAGATCAGGGACTTTCTCTGAATATGAGTTTATATGGAAACAAAAACTTTCCCCCTCCCCAGGTATTGTTCCAATTTGGTATTTCGTATGTACCTCTTGTATGGGACGTATTGGATGTAGGAATAAAAGAAGGTTATTTCCAGAATGGACCCGTTGGCGGAGTTTTAGGAATCCCTAAGAGATGCGAGATAAGTCTTTCTTTGGGTCTGGTAGAAGATCATCCCCTGAATCAAGCCAATGAAATCGCTAAAAAGGCTTCTGCTTATGCTGCGGCAGCCAAGTCTGCAATCAAAGAAAAATTTTACAAAGATCGCGGAGTCAGAAAAGAATTGCCTGGAATTTTTAGCAATCAAAAAGGAAATACAAGATCTAAAATGTGAGAAATATATGCTGAGATGGAATGATGTAGAAGATAAAATAATTTTTGACATGACAGTCAAAATGTACAGGGAACCTTACGCTGCTTCAAACACTACCGTGTCCATATATGATAATCTTGAATTAGATCATTATGCATACAAACATTTTGGATCGGAATTACTGGCTTATAAAATATTAGATGTTAATTTTGTTCAATATATGGAGGAGCGTGGAGATTTGAGTAGGATGGGGAAAGTATTGATACCTTCCGTAAGGGACACGGTGAACACAATACTATAATGGCAGTAATGAGATTAAATTCGAGAATGATAACTTGGGAGATATGGCTCGCTAAATTTGGACAATCTAATTTCAAGGATGTCACGTTTGCCGTAGGACCTCATACGAATTCTATTCGGATAAGGCATGGTATGTCTTCGGGATCCACGTTGACAAAAAAGAATATTCACTCGTCTCCATATGAAATTGCTTCACATACGAAAGCAATGAAAATTACTTCGCCCTCGGAATTAGATCTCCAGATAACATGTCATAGTTATTTAGAGGATTTATTTCAACCTGGATGTCAAATTAAAATATTTTTTGAAGACAATATGGGGTCGAAAACTCTTGCTTTCCTGGGAGAAATAAGAAATCTACCATATGGCGGCGCGAAGGATATGGTAAATTTCAGCGTCAAAGCCTTTAGCAAAGATATAAATTTTTCAAATCAGGAGAGAAATAGAACTTTTAAGACTAGACCTTTGACAAGAAAAGCAGTTATTACTGAAATTGCAGCACTTAGCGGATTCGCTGTAGATTTCAGAGTCGAAAAAGATCTAAAAATAAAGCCTAATCATAAATTATTAATACAAAAGGGCATCACTGACATGGAATTGCTAGACAAGTTGGCCAAGGAATGGCAGTGTCATTGGTATTTTGATGATAAGGCATCGGCAGATACGATAATATTTTCTGATGGTGATATGATTTATGAAATAGGCGACACGAAAAATAATAAAAGTGCCGGGAAATATATCCTAGGCTATAGAACTGATAGTGTTTTTAATAATGTGGAATCCGTGGATTGGACGCAGGTGACAACTCAGGGCGGTTCCGAAACTGAAGCCGGAGGTTTTAGTTTCAATGAATTAGGCAAAGAAGATATGGTTCATAGATTAAACGCTCTGGGAAAGACCTGGCGTATGAAGCCCGAGTATGAAAAGCTGGCAAAAGATAATCCTACAGCCTTCAGAGAATTAACTTTATATGCTGCCGACCTCACAATATCTGGCAGAGGCTATGATGCCTTGAGAAAATTTTATGAAATTGATCCTACTTCTGGAAATGGTGGATTACAGAGCGTAACCAATGGCGAAGGTGATAATTCTGGACTTGAACTCACAATAATGTTAAATGAAGGTGATGTCAACCTCAGAGCGCCTAGATCCGGGATATTATATGCAGGTGGAGATTCAGACATTATCACGAATTCAAACCTTCCGGCATGGATATTTCAGCACTCAGTAAACAATATGACTTATACGGCAAATTTAAATATAAAAGAAAGTGTCTTGACATATGAAGCGGGTATATTAAAACAGGAACTAAAGTGTAGCCCAAGAACAGGGGCGAATGGATAAGAAATGATTGAAGTCCGTAAACATATAGCAATAGCCAAAATAGTAGACCCCTCTGCAGTGAAAACAAGATGCACTGCAGAGGGAGGGGAATCGCACAATGGGGCAATTTATTGCGAAATTCCAGAACTAGGATTTTTTGAACCTGATTTAATTTACTGTCGTTATGGCCTCGCTATTCCGTATTTTAAAATCCAAGCGGGTTGGAAATTACTCGTTGAGGCCACGGTAAATGAAGACGAGAGGTGGTTTTATACTGGGATTGTTGATTGTGGCACCGCCAATATTGTTCCTGCCGATGCAGACCAAATGTTACTTCAATTTTTATCTCAAGTAATATATGCAAGCACGGCAGGGACCTTACATCTGTCATTAAAAACAGCGACGGAACCTCTGGCGCTAGGAAATCAATTGAGCACTTTTCTTTCCACTTTTGTTAATGGAAATAACACAAATTTCTCTAATTTAGTGATAAATCTTGGGTCGAATTATGCGGCAATATTGGCCGCCTTTAATTCCCTGCCTGTCCCACCGTCAGTTCCATATGTCATAGTTCCTTATACAAATACTCCTGACGCGGCTCCGACCCCAGGAATTTTATCCACCAAGGTGTTTACAGAATAATGGCAATATCAGAAACAATGTACATCGCAAATCTGGCCTCTCTTTTGGAATATGGGGACGGCACAACTGCGGATGAAATAGAATATGAAATCTTTAAAGTCGCTTTTCAGGACAAAGAGAGCGTACATTATGACAGAAGTATTGGCGGGAATTTTATGGATCTCGAACAAGATCGATCAAATATTTCTACGGCATTGCTATTTGCTTCGGGTATGATAGAGTCAATATTTTACGTGAATCAAGAAAAAGGTAACAATCCTTATATTGTTGTTGGATATGATGATATTAAAATAACGGATGGGACTTCGGCTGATGGAGAATATCTGGTTGATTTGAGTTATAAATTACTCAGCGATTTAATGAATGAAGGAGCACTTAAAATATAATGACAACTGTTAATTTATATAAACACAATGCAAGATCATATTATGATGTCTATAATCCCCTCGTAGCAGCCTATCCCAGGAAGCCTACCTGGGTATTTAAAGAAATGGGGGGATTGCTAGACCATCAATCCGAATTACAGAATAGAATCGCGACCGATATTCTATATCCTCAAACAAGAGAAAGTGCATACTCCTTTGCCGCAAGTTGTGATTATGATCCTACTGAGGCCGATGGCGCAATTGATACCCTAACAATTACACTTAGTTCGGCCATGACTAAAACATTAGCGATTGGTTATAAAGTCAGAGGTATTTCTCCTTCTACCGGAAAAATGGTTGATTACGAAACCACCGCGGCAGGAGTAAGTGGGGGGACGAGTTCAATAACTGTGGCCGCGAAACAAAAAAAGACTGTCGCGAACAGAATAATTGCTACCATATTAAATAGCGATGACTTTTATGATTATCCCGTTGATGGATATACGGGTATTATAAGAACAACTTTTTCTCTGGTGATAAATTCAGTGACTTGGACTAGAGTCGATGATTTCGATGATAGTTCTCCGACAGATACTCATTTTCAATTGATATATCAGAGTAGCGGAAAATCAAGAATAAGATTCGGGGATGGAATAACAGGAGCTAAACCGGCAATCAATTCTTCTGTATATGCTACTTTTGAGACAACATTAGGCTTGAAAGGAAGAATGGATGCCGGGACAGTCACGATTAATGCCGGAAACGATCCTGATATCACCGCGGTGACAAACGCGGGAAGTACGGGCGGAAATGACGCGGAATCAATCGCCTCTATCATAAGGAACGCCAGGGGCAGTGTCAGACTCAGAGATATGGTTTGGTCTGAAGAAGACCTTGAAATAGCCGCTAGATCTTCTTCTAGCAGCGTCCAGAAGGCCTTGGGGCTGCCCGGGACAGGGGCCGCCAGTATACATATCGTTCCCAGTGGAGGCGGTGCTCCGGGAGCCGGTCTAGTCACTACAGTAGAAACTTACGTGCAGGCTTTGACTCAATTTGGAGCCATGCCTATTACTGGTGTGACTCCGAACTATGTCGCTGTAAATGCAACGGCTACGGCGACAATAAGAACCGGCTTCAATTCTGCGACAGTATTGAATCTTGTGAGATTCGCACTTACGCTCACTACCTCTGCTTTCGATAATCAAGTCTTAGAATACCACTATGACAACGGAATTGATGCAACTCGTACAAATGTCATAAATATAATATGGGCGTGGAATTTTGTCGAAAATGACAACGCCGCCCTTGAATTTATCATTGACAAATGGATAGTATTGCTAGGAGATAGGGAATACAGGCAGTGGGGACAAGATCTTGAAGTCGGAGATTTGTGGATAATGGGTAATTCGTTGCAACCTTATGGAGTAGATATTTTTGCTATAAGTTCTCCTACTACAAACGTCGCTGCAGCAGTAGATGAGATAATAGCGACAGGAACAATTACGGTGACTTGATGAATAATTGGTATAATTTTAAAATCCCATATTTTAACGGACAATTCGGAACGGATTGGACAGCATTCGAAACAATAGTTGATGATAACGTCGATTATGTAATGAATAAAACATATGAATTGTATTGGCTCAAAGACATAACGCGTATGCCCGTTATGGCCACTGAAATCGCAATAAAGTTAAGAAACATAGAAACCGATGCCAGTGAATCAATTGCAATTAAAAAAGCTAAATTGAGAAATTTTAATAAAGATTTTAAGTCTAAAGGAATGCAGAGCACTTACTTAGATTACCAGGAAATAATTGTTGGAATTAGAGGGAACATTTACAATGGCTATATTTTTGGAACTTTTGTGTGGGGCGAATCGTGTTGGCCCATTATAGGCGCACCAGAAGGCACGGATTGGATATGGTCCGCAGATGATACTAAATTTGAGATATATATAGATTGTAAAACTATTAATTCCGGAGAACTCGACGAAATACAGACTATATTTAGACAAAATTTTTTACGTCCAGCTTTCTATAATATATATTTGGTAGATTCAAATTTCAATATTTTAAGGACGGTATAATAATGACAATGTTCGACAGCGCACAAACAAATATATTATGGGATGGAGAGGTAGCGGGTAGAAGTCCTGATGCTGAAGGTGATTTTTACACTGTTGCTGATGCTCAAATAGACCACAATTACTGGCAGGAAAAAATAGTCGATTCTTTATTAGCTATATCATCTTTGCCGAATTCTGAGTTCTTAATAATTTATGGTGGGTCTGTAATTGATAGTGGCAGTGGACAAGTTGATATAAGCGAATGTATGGCAATAGGCAAAAATAGTTTGGGAGATAGAAGAATAATAAGAATTCCTACATTAACAAATATTGCTTTACCCTCGGGGTGGAATGACGGAAGATCTATATGGGTAATAGCTAGACATGATTTTAAACTTAGTTCTGCTACAAGGACTCATAGAGCTGGAATATTATATCATTATCAAACTCAAGACACATATATGGGTGATAGTAATGGCTATGTAAGCACTGGAACGGATGATTTATTTGTAGATAGTGATCCGATTGCTACCGACGTTATATTGGGAAAATTTACAATGACAGGGACAACATTTTTAAATTTGAATGTGAATAGCCCCACCTTAAATATATTAAATGCAGATAAGCATGATGGAACAGATGTTCAGACAATTTTGGATTCTGTTTCTGATCTTAATGTCCCAACAAGTAAGGCGACTGCGGATTATATAAAATCTATATATATTGAAAACTTAGGAAGCATTACTAATAGTGCAGGAACCCCAAACACTATAATTGATTTTGGTGTCGGTAAAAGCTGGAGTGATGATTATACAACATGGATTGCCGATGTAGTCGGAATGTCTAAAACAAGCGGATCTTGGGTAGCTGGAACGGGTAATGGGATGCTAGATACTGGTTCTTTTTCCGCTTCTAAAGTTTATTATTTATATAGAATATGGAATGGCACAACTTTTGCAGTAGATTATCTAATGTCACTTTCTTCGAATGCGCCAACGATGCCAAGCGGTTATACTAAAAAAAGGTTAATAGGTGCTGTATTAACAGATGCATCAACTCATTTTATTGCTGCAAATTTTAGTCGTCCAACAAAAGATATTTTTCAATGTATTTACAAATCTCCAATAAATGATCGAGCGGCAGGGGTAGCAGGTAATACAGCGAGAAATTTATTAACTATTTCTGCGCCTATTGGGTCAATAGTAAAATTAATTGCAAGATTACAAGCGGAAAGTGTACAATCAGCTAATACTGAGTTTTTAAGCGTAGGATCAACATTTGAGACAGATGTTTCACCAGGTGTAATAGAATCTTGTGCTTGTGCAATGGATAGTAGTATTTCTGGGGTTTATGGAATGGCATCAGCAGAACCCACTGCTATTGTTGATTCTAATCAGCAAATATTTTGGAGAATCGCTGCAATGTCTGGATCAAATGTATCTATATCAATTAAAGCATGGCAATTAAGTTTATAATATTTTACTTGATTTTTTCATATTTATATTTAATTTTTAAACAAGGTGATAAATATGAAAAAATTAAACAATTTAATACTAATATTTTTTGTTTTAACAGGATGTTTTAATGATTATAATGAAAATGAGAATAAAGAAATGAGTATTATATTTGAACAAATATCTAATCAATTTTATGGTAGAAGCGGTGCTTGCTATTTATATTTTAATAGTTTGCACTGGATTATTGGAGGCAGAGATTCTGCTTATCATAATGATGTCTGGAATTCAATTGATGGAATAAACTGGGTTCAAGTTGCCGCATTAACTGCATTTCCAGCAAAAGCTTTTATCGCCGGATGTGTGTACGATAACAAGATGTGGATATTTGGCGGTTCAACTGGTTCCGTAAATGATTCGGGGATATGGAGTTCCAGTGATGGAATTACATGGACAAATTCAGGGGCGTTGCCTTCAACATATCCTCTTCATGCAATGAATACTGTTGTTTTTAATAATAAAATGTGGATATTTGGCGGAATGGGTGCTCCTTCTGATCCGTCTGCATTAAGAAATAATCAAATATTTAGTTCATCAGATGGTTCTAGTTGGACTTCTCATGGAACTGGTGCGTATGGGCCAAGAGAATATTCCGGAGTTTTGGTAATAGGAAGTTATATATACATTATAGCGGGGGCAGCTACTGATTATATGTCAGATGTATGGAGAAGTTCTGACGGGATAAATTGGTCTCAAATAAGTACAGGACAATTTACTTCTAGATATGGTCAGAAAAGTGTTATTTATGATAATAAAATGTGGGTAATATGTGGAACTAATGCAGGGATAATAAATGATGCTTTTTATTCTAGTGATGGAATTTCATGGACTGAATTAAGTATAAAATTAAGGTATATTTATTATCATAATTTAATTGCCTCAGGGTCTTCCGTAATTATTGTAGGGGGAACATATAACGGAATCAGCAGAATAAATATGAATTATACGCCTCCAGTAAAAACTGAACATGAGTATGGGGGTGTATTTTTATAAGGGTGTGCCTTTAAATTATTTAATTTTTAAGTAATTTTCCAAGATTACATTTACAACATTTTGAAGATGCATCTTACAGGCATTATTATTCCAATGTAGTCCGTCACCACTATCATAAATAGATTTCAGTATATCTGATTCAACATCATATAATTCATCCCACTCATCGATAAAAGTAATTTGCTCATTTTTGGATATTTCTTTTATAATCAAATTCATTTCTATAATTAAATCATTTCTTACTATTTGATGAGCTCTACCATAAGTTTTAAGAAATAAATCTGAATTTACAGGCTGAATAGAAGTGATTATAATATTAGATGTTATTTTTTTATATTCTTTAATTATAAAAATATAATTTTCTTTAAATTCTTCAATAGTTTCTCCTTGTGGTATATTCACTATATTTTTCATGTCATTTGTACCAATAGTTAAAATAATTATATCGGGCTCCATATTCTTCATTATTTTTATTCTATCAATTATATTAATAGTATTACTTCCGGCTATTCCATTGTTATAATATCCTAGTATTTTATCTGATTCTTGACTTAGCAAAACTGATTGTGAATCCCCCTCAAAAACAACCTTTAGGGATTGCGTAGATTGATCGCTTTTATTATCGCAACCTGTTAATACCATAAATAAGAATAAAATATAAAATAGTTTTTTCATCATATTTTCGTCCTCTTATAATATATATACTCTTTTTTTACAAAATATAAAAAAGAATTGATTTTTTTACACTATTATGGTAAAAATTGCAAGAGGTTTTTAATGAAAAAATTTATTTTTGCTCTTTTTTGTGTCATTGTCTGGACGATTGCTTGCCTCGGATTCGGTTATTTTTATGCCAAGAAGACTATTAAACCCGTTATAATTCAGGGTGAGACCGTCTGGAAGGATAAAATAGTCTATAAAAATATTGTAACGATGTCTATAGAAGACAAAGATAAAGATCTTAAGCACTATTATGAAGACGAATTTTTCTTAGAACTAAAACCTTTGCCTAGAACAAACAAATACCGAATAGAAGGAAAATTATACGAAAGAGAAGCGTACAAAGATTTTGAAATAAGCTGCGGCGAGTCCGGGAATTGGAAGTTTTACGCCGGGATTGGATTTGTCACGGTGATAGGGACGACATTATATTTAAAAACGAGGTAGCGATATGCCATTAAAACAAGGAGAAAGTCAAAAAACAATTTCTCAGAACATAAAAACCGAAATGAAACATGGTAAATCTCAAAAACAGGCGGTAGCAATTTCTCTCTCCAAGGCTGGTAAATCAAAAAAGAGAGGTAAAAAATGAGTATAATGACTATCCCACAGGGCATAGTAACTAAAATTGCAACAGCCACAACAAAAAAGATTCTCAGAAATCTTAGCCGCGACATACAGTTTTTCATTACAGAAGTCCCGACAGGCAATGCAGCGCCAAGCGTCGCAACAATGTCTACGGACGCATATTTATTATTTCAGGAAAATTCCATAACAGAAGATCTTGAATACGATGATGAAGTCGATATCTATATTTTTTGTCCGCAAGGGAATGGAAGACTTAGAATAGACGAGAATTCTTCAAACAATATGATGCTTGTTGATGAAACCGGGGTAGGATATGGTATAAAACATATCAATAATAAACCCAGGGTCTCGGCAATGCCTTATCTCTATGACATCGCCGAAGATAATGTCAGCGGGCACGTGCCATTTTCAAAGATTGGATTTGCTCCGAGTCTCGCGGCAAACGCAAACACAGATGTGTGGAGTTATTCTGCGACTCAACCCGTGTATTTATTTCCTACAGCAGCTATGGGCATGGAAGTAGTTTGTCAGGATAATACAGCCGACAAGGGAACTTCAATAAAAGATGGGACTTCGACAGGCGGTTCACTTACTGAACTTATAGACACAGGAAAAGACTTTACAGCGTCAACAGCGGTTGCGGTTGGTGATTATGTTATACTTGAAAAAGCAGGGGCAAGCCCTGAATACGGATATGTAACTAAAGTTGAAGTTAATAAATTAACATGTGCCGGAGCACAGGCAGTAGAAATAGTTTTTCTTGACGGTGCTTATGCAGAGCAAAGGGAGATTGTCATTCTCAATGGTACAGGAGTTGTCCCTACTGTAAAATTGACTTTGTTCAGGATAAATTCTTTTAGAGTAATTACAGCCGGAGCAAATAAAATTCCAACTGGATTTATTACACTTCGACATATAGATAATACTCCGGTTTACAGTTACATAACAGCCGGTTTTAATCGTGCAAGAAATGCAATGTACACCGTACCGGCCGGAAAAACTCTTTACGTTACAGAGCTTGCCGGAGGATATGCTACAACCGGAAATGCAAACAAGGAATATGCAAGGATTACGACAAGGGCAAATATTGACCCCACATCAAAATTTAAAACAGACGGGCTGTTTTACCCCTTTACCGATATGTTAACTCAAAATAATACCGTGATCATCCCGTTAAATATGCCGACATCATTAACTCAAAAAACAGATATTAAGTTGTCAGTAATTGCATCCGCAACCGGCGCGGTAATAACTACTCTGAGAGGATGGATAGAAACATTATGATAAAGAATATTTCTGAAGGCATCAAGAACAGATATCAAATGCTTACCAAGCGCAGACCAAAAGCAGAATGTAATACTACGGCAGCAAGTATGGGGTGCATATATACGGGGCACAAGATTGAGAGTGGCGGATTACTTCCCGAAGACTATTTGATGGATATGTTGGGATCAAAAGAAGGCCTAGCGTATTTACAAAAGATATGTCCTGGGGCCAAATACAATCCATGGAACGACAGCTATTGTATTGCCTGGGCCGTGAATAAGGCTTTGGATAAAGAAATATGTAAGGTTGTCAAAGTTAGTTTGGACCAAATGATAGCCCATGTTGCTGACGATGGCGCAATAGTTATAGGTGGGGGTTTTTTAGGCGGCGGTACATCCGGTCATTTTGTGTGTGTGGTAGGATATGAATACGACGACGACAATGTTGTTAAAAACATTCTTGTTGATGACCCTTACGGGAATTACAACACAAATTATAAAGACCACTTCGACGGCAACGATATCAAAATCCCTATCGATAAATTTATGAAATTAACTTTCGGAAATTCAAAATCAAAAATAATGCAGTTATATTATAGATTAGAGGTATAATAAGAAGATGATAGTTATAGAATTAAAAACTAAAAAATATGGAATAAAAAATGTTTTTATTGATGGAGAAGATTTTCAAAAATTAAAAGGCCGGGGATGGTGTGCAAGATATGATAAAAATATTGATAAATTCTATGTCGTTGCTCGTACCAAGAAGGAAGAAGGAAATAAAATCATATATTTGCATCGCGAGATAACTAATGCAGGACCGGGCGCAATAGTTGATCATATTGATGGAAACCCATTGAATAATATAAAATCTAACCTGAGAGTTTGCGATAAATCAAAAAATGCAATGAATCGAGGCTCACAAAAAAATAACAAATATTCAGAATACAAAGGTGTTTCGTGGGATAAAAGCCGCAAAAAATTTATTGCGAATATTTGTACGAGAGGCAAAACAAAATACCTAGGCAGATTCGAAAACGAGGATGATGCAGCGAGAGCATATAATATCGCTGCACAAAAATATCATGAAGAATATGCTTACCAAAATAAAATTTAAAGAAGGAAGCGCGATATATGACAAAGAAGCACGAAATAGATAATAAATACGAGGCCGGAACCAGCATTTTTAAAGAGGCCTTAAAAAAATGGTGGGCTGCAGCATTTTTAATAATAATTATAGGAATTGTAATTTTTGTGTTGCAAGTTCGGACGTTACAATGTGGAAATGTAATTATCGAGAGAGACCCGATAAAAACACCACTTAAAAAATAGGGAAATTTATAATAAATAGTTTGACACGAATCCTTTTCTATAATACTGGTTACTTTAGGAGGAATTTTATGGAGACTAGACCACTTAAAGGATTCGAAAATTTTTATACAATAAGAGAGGATGGATTAATAACGAGTATTCCTAGAACCCATGAAACTGTCAATAGGTTCGGCCCGATGACAAGAAAATGTGGTGGAAAAATAATGAAAACTCATATTAATGGATTTTATAAAATGGTAGAATTAAATGCGAACAAAAAAATTAAAAAATATTTAGTTCATCGCTTAGTTTATTCTACTTTTGTTGGAGATCTTATCAAAGGAATGGCAGTACACCATAAAGACGGAAATAAAATAAATAATCATTTCAAGAATTTAGAGCAAATAGATTACATTACTCATAATAATATTCATTCACATGTGCCATGGAATAAAGGATTAAAGAGAGATAAAGAATTTATCGATAAATGCCGAACGAGTAGATTAAATCATTTTATCCCTATTTTTGAAGAAACTTATCTTTTGAGAAAAAATGGGATGACCAATTCAGAAATCGCGAATAAACTTAGAATTAGCGATAGAACAGTAATAGAAAGAATAAAAAGATACAAGGAGCTAATTCATATATGAATAAACGAAAAGTCCCGGCGCTAGTTTTTAGTCGCATAGCAGGATATTTTTCTCCTGTCTACCAAGGCGATAAATCATTTCTATGGAACCCTGGAAAAACATCTGAATATATAGACAGAAAAACCTATATAGTCCCAGAAACAGTCTTACAGCGTACCTGATATACATCTACCATAAAACCTCTCTGTTTGTTTAAAGAAAAGCCCTTGTTAATTCAAGGGCTTTTTAAAGCTATAAAACATAATTGTTATTTTGTCAGTATTCTTTTTTTAGCTATTTTGAAATTGGATTCATCTTTTTCTATTCCGATGAAGCTGCGATTAGTTTTTACACAAGCGGCCCCCGTCGTGCCTGAACCCATAAAACAATCACAAACAATTTGATTTTCTAATGTAAATGTTTTTATTAAAATTTCCATTAAACCTAATGGCTTTTCCGTTTCGTGTTTTTTTTCTTTAATTCTACTGTTAAAGCTGATTAAATTGGTTTTCAGATATTCAGAGGAAAAAGTTCCTGTTCCATGCTTTAAATAGCAATCAGTTATAGTAGTGCCTATAGGATAAGGTTTAAACAACCAAACAATAGGCTCAAAAACTGGAGCTAAACACCCCAATCTTTGTTCGTCAGAATAATCTCCATTTCTTGCCCCGATAACCTGCCCCACTCTTTGAGCTTTGAATGGGGCTATCTGTTTATCCCAAGCCAAGCTATCTTTAAAAATAAATCCTTCGTTTTCCCCTGCTATGATAAATCTATGCTGGTATTGCCTACCAGTAAAAGCTATAATTGACCCACAAGGTTTTAAAATTCTGAAACACTCTTTTAAATACGACCCACAAAAAAATTGAAATTCGTCTGCGATATTTCTATCATTATTACTCCATCCATTTTTAGGTTTACCCCGTGTTTTAAAAATCGCTTTTGTTTTTTGTGATGGTGAAGCCCCCAATAATGCTGAATTTTTATTGTCATGTTTCACATCCCAACCGCTTATGTTTATACCGTAAGGAATATCTATAATAAATGAATGAACACTCTCACTTAACATATTTTTAAGTTCAATGAGGCAATCGCCATGTATTAAATCAATCACTCTCGTCTTCCTCCTTTAATAGCATAAGGTTTATTTTGTCAGCATTGTTTTTTTATAATATTGTCCGTTTCTTTATCAAAAATATATTGTCTGATTTTCTTTATCTTAACGTCATAACCAACAACATGGGTACAAAGCATTCCATTATCTTGTCTGACTGATAATTCTAAATCACCGGATGAATATACTTCTTTTATTCTTTTTAAATAATTTAAAAAATAATTTGAATGATCTACGTTTTCAAATTCAATACTTATTATAACTTTGTTATTATTTTTCATATCAGACCTTCTCTGTGTAATCTATTTTTATATCGTCTATGAGATTTCATATATCCCCGATGTTTTTCCTTATCATAATAAATAGCTGTACCTCCACGCTCTGCCCTTCTCTTCAAATTCTCTTCATATGCTACAGGATTTATTATAAAAGAAATTAGCCTACGATCTACTCCATATATCTTGGCAAGTTTTCTCTGAGGCAATCCCTCGCAATGGTATCTTTCGATAATTTCTTTCTTTTGTTCCACACTAAGTTTTATTCTTTGATCAAACTCAGTGTGTTCAATTATTATATTATCTGATTTAGATGGCATTTTATTCCCTCCATCTATTTTTCTTTTGCATTATTTCAATCTCTTCAGTCAAAATATTTCTGGTGAGGAAGATTATTATTAACATCTTTAGGAACCAATTGATTTCCTTGTTCTGTTTTATATCTGTATATAAACTCATTTTTTTATTTCCTTCATCATCGCATTAAGTTTTAGACAAAGATTATACATTGCTATCGAAGGGTCATCATGGCTTTCTATCCAAATATCTTCATCCTTTTCCAGAGCCTTTAGTATTGTTGCGGCCTCCATCGCGTCATAATCGCCACCCTGCAAATCATCTACTAAGCGTCTTACATCATAACCCCAAGTATCGCCCGCAACAATTATATAATTGCCATTAAAAAGCCCTTCATAACGCACCCATCCAATATTAAAATCCATGTTGCCAAATTCTATTTGCATTTTATTCTCCTTTTAATTCATCACACAAAAAACTATAAAAGTAACCCCAAACAATACTGCCGGATAAATGACATAAAAAAATAATTCCATATTTCCTCCTTAAAAGCATAATTGTTATTTTGTCAGTGTTACGGATTGAGTGGTAGTTTTAAATTGTTCCGGATATAATCCCTTATAACCCCTATGCTTCTTACATAGCCATAAGAATCTCCGACGGTGCAAGGCTCTCCCTGTATATTCATCTCAATTCTATTTGGGTTTCTGAAATCTTCGTCTATAAGAGTTATTATCTTTTTTAACATTTTTTTATTTTTACGTTTGCTCATCTAATCCTCCGTATAGTATGACCTCTATTTTGTCAGCAATATGTTCTAATCTACCGGAATCCACTTTGTTACTATAATGGTTTTTTCTTCTTTAACTTCCTTTACCTCATCAACTTCTTGTTCCCAAAATTCGTTGTCTTGATTCTCGGTTAATCCCTTTTCCCAAACTACACCATAAAATTTTCCTTCAATTTCACCAACTGAAAACATAGACCGACTCCATCTTCTATCTTCGCCTTCTTCATCATAGAGTGAATTATAAGCAATGTCTTTAACTTCTTTCTCCGTAAGTCTTCTTTTCATTTCATCTCTCCTTTAAGACATAAGGTTTATTTTGTCAGGTATTTGTTTTTATACGTTGTTAAAATATTTCTTAATTCTTCTGAACACTCCACACATAAGTCTTCATATTCAATTACATTTCCAGCTCCACCACCATGTCCACCGACTGCATATTTATAATACAATTTTCCATGCCCTGACAATTCTATTGTATCAACATTTTTTGTCGGTCTTTTGCATCTATCACAAATAGTACGCTCTTCTTTCATATCATTTTCTCCTTATAATGACATAACTGGTCTTTTGTTATTATTATATCATACCCACTTAATATCCATTATGTGTGTTTATCTATTATCTCTTAATATGTCTTGGGGGATGATTAAAGATTCATATTCTGGTCCACGCTTATTAGGAATAATTATGTCTATGTGTATTTCTCCCCCGTCAATGACATCTCTGGGATTATTCTCGTCGTCGCACTTTATTATAGCTCATTTAAAATCATAAATTTTTGTTAGATCAGTTTCCATTTTATCTCCTTTATGTACTATTCTTTATCGGAATTATCCACAACATCTTTTTGAATACAAAAAGAGAACATTTCTGTACTAACTATACAGACGAGATCTCCATCTACGCCGGTGTAGAACCTATGTTCGCCGTTCAGACTCGAGTTGCCTACGCGAAAATAATTACGTTGATCGCTTATGATGTCGCCATTTTTAAGATGTATTTCCCAATATGTTTTTTCCATACTACCTCCCCAACTTATATATAATCAACAACAAGACAATGCACATCAATACCGGAATAAAAACCTCTGCAATTGCCTTAATCCACGCCAAGACTTTAATTATTCTGTCTTTCATTTATTTCTCCTCCTTCAAATATTCGGCAAGGATTTCGACCGAAACTTGTAACGAAATTATTTTAGCGAACAAGAATTCAATCAAGAGATTATCTGTCTTTATCAGAAATTGCTTGCTGAAATTTTCCCATTCTTCCGTTATCTGCTCTTTCTTTTCTTTAATCAACTTTTCTTCTTCTTTCATCTATTTCTTCTCCTTCAAATATTCAATTACAACTGGCACATCATAAATTGAAACTAATGTATTATCATGTTCATCCTTACATGACAGACAAATAGAAACCTCACCATCGACATGTTCCCATGTGTGGTCCTCTATTTTTGTTATAATTCCTCCATCAACTTCACGTCCGATAAAATAAGACGAAACTCCTTGTTGGCACACTACATCAAATTTATAAACTAACTTCATCTCGTCTTCACCTCACTCTGCCAGTAATTATCAACTCTCTTTCTGCTCACTTCAAATACTCTATCCGCAATGTCCTCAAGATCTCCGCTATTAACGGAATTCTTTACTATTATAAACTGCAATCCTAACTTGTCGGATAACTCCTTGATGATTTTGAATCCAAGCAATTGCAATTCCAGGGGTTGAAGCGCTGCCAGGGGTTCATCCAGCACAATAGTATTTCTGGTTCGGCTCAATGTCCATACAGAAATACGTAACGCAAACGCTGCCATATGTACGAGTCCGCCACCATCCGCATTCATAGGGTCAACTTCTTCGCCGTCCACAACAAACATCAACTTGGCCTCGGTCTTCCCGCGTTTTATCTCAAGCTGTACATCAAACTCCACTTCTCCGGGCCAAACCGTATCAAGGCATAGCTGTACAATATCTTTTATGTGAAATCGCAATTGACCCTGAGTGTCTTGCGCGATCTTCTGCAAGAACAATTGCGCTTTCTCCAGTGCGTCCCTGTCTTCAATCAAACTAGACTCTAATTTGTTAGTCTCGTCTAACTTTTTCTTGAGGTGCTGGAGCTTGCCTTTCTGTTGCTGCAAACTATTTTTGTAATCGATAAAGTTCATTATAGTTTTTCCCACCAGACGGCCTTGTCAATTTTTTCCAGAATATCAGCCAACTTCATCTCATCGGCATCAATTTCTTTCTGCAATTCAACAAGTCTAGCCTCTGCCTCTTCTACTGTATCGTGACCAAATTCTTTTTTGAGTCTTGACATAGCTTCTTCAAGAGATCCTTCCAATCTTGCTTTCTTGGTCTTGCTTTCTTCGATTTTCTTTTTCAGTGATTCAAAGTCTGAAATATTCATTTCTTCTTTACCTCATCCCTTATCATTTTATTTAATTCTTTGGTCATGCATTTTACTTCTTTTATCTTTGGTGCACTTCTTTGAGCCAGAATAAGATCTGCTAGCTCTCCGAGAATCTTCGGGTCATCACTTTCAATTCTTTTGATTATATCCTGCCTTATACTCATGCCATCAACCCCTCAATTGTATTTATAGTTTTTTCGTCCAAATCTTTTGCGAACAGTAAGCTCGTTCGTACGTTTTCCGAGAAATCCAAACTCACTCTCTTAGAATCTTTTATTAAGGACACAAATGCCGTGATCCTATCCTCTCTGTCAGATTTTTGTTGAATGTGCTCATCTGTAACCATTGTTGCATCATCGGGAACATCTATAAAATCAATAGTGTCTTCGTCAGTATCTATGAGACAAATTGATGGCGTGTAATCTTTCATCGCACTGGTTTGCCTGTTCAAACATCCTGCCATTACCAAATGTCTATCCCGTCTTTTTATGTGGTAACCTTCGTGGATGTCACCGCAAAGAATCCATTTAGCGTCTGGATATTCATCGAACACCTGATCTGCTGTCTTAGCCTTCATGTTTGGCGGACAGTCTTGTGCTGTTGCAAATACGGGTTCATGGATAAAAACTATACCTTGTTTGACTTCTTCTACTTTTTTACCGAAGTGAGCGTATCCGGCAAACGAAGGGTCTTTTATTATCTTAGAATATCTTAAAACACCATAACTCGAATCATTAAGATTTTCCCAGGAGTGAAAATTGAGATCGTGATTGCCTGCGATAGCATAGATATTTCCATCTCTGAATTTATTTATTAACATATTTTTCAGATAATCTGGAACCTGTGCTTTGTGGAAAATATCTCCGCCGATAACTATTGCTGCGTCATTTTCTACCGCAGTGGCGACGACAAAATCTATCTGAGATTCCTGAGTTGCCATCCAATCCTCATCGAGCCTACATATGGGTCTGTCCGGCCTTATATGCCAATCCGCTGTAAATATAAATTTCATACTTTTACTCCACCCCTATATGTATCCACTGTTCCGTTGCGATAGATTACCATATCGTGTTCGGAATATTTGACTTTTTCTATCCACTTTCTGTCTGTTTCTTTCATCCCGAGCCAATACCCAATAAGCATAAAAATAATTCCAGTTATTAATGTACCCATTTCGCATTCTCCATTATTTTATCTGCTGCTTCTGGAACTTTTAGGTTACAATAACAATCTCTACACAGGCCAGATTTCATCATATTGTGAAAAGTCTTCCAGGTCCCACACCCCATACCCGGTATAAAAACTAATTCTACTTTTTTCCCGCAAGAACAGCTATACTTTTTTAATTCTACTCCGACTGTTTTTCTACTCACATTTATCTCCTTTTAATGGGCTCGAACACAACGGACATATTTCAGGAAGCCGACTATTACATTCAATTAGTTCTCGGTCTAATTTCTGAATTTCTTTACCTACAATCTGTACCTGGTCAATTAAAGACTCTATTAAAAATTCAGATCCTTTTTTGCCTTCTATTTCTTTAACAAGAGTTTCTGCAGATAATATCTTGGCCAGTAATTGATCGATTTTATCGGCATCAGGCAATTTGCTTAACTCTTTGCCTTGCGCCTTAATGCTTAAAAACAATTCTTTCAACTGGTATTCGCTTTCAATATCAGCGTCTATTTTTTTGTCAAGAGCTTCTGCTGTATTCATATCTTTAATTATTTTTGTAAAGTCTTGGATATTGACGATATCAATGTTAAAATCGCCGATCTTATCCAGTAAAAGATCCAATTCGAATTTAACATCTATTTTAGAATTGATTAAAATTCTCATCTTCTCTGCTTCGGCCATATCAGATAATATGCCGTCAAGATCACTTGGGATTTCTTTTAAACCTTTAATGTCCGTTTTGGCTTCGGTTATATTTGATTCCAGACGTAAATGTTGAGCCCTTTTATCCTCTAAACGGCTCATACGACGTTCTGCAAGCTCTATGAGAGGCCCTACATCTGCCATCCATGCCATAGACTCAATCTCGGCAGTCAAGTCTCTCTGAGCCTCTGCATTGGCTACTATGTCTTGGTTAATTTTCCTTCTCTGAGTCTCTGCGTTTGACAGTACAGAATCTATTTTATCCAATTTAATTGTTTTGTTAAAAAATCTTGCCACCTCTGCCGCGCTCTCGCTCAACATAAAGGGCTGATCGAATTGCTTTTGAATATTGACTTCTGACATATTCCATATTTTTTCTACTTCTGCGGGTACATCTTGGCCTATGGCTTCGAGCGTGTTTCCATCGCAAATATATCCATTGAACTCAGAATCTCTTTTCCTCTCCACGAGTTTTTCTTCTTCAAACACAACTAATGAAGAAAAGGATTTGATCGGCGCCTTCTTTTTGTCACGGTTCCAATACGAATTGAACGCTAGTCCTGCCGGCTTATTGTATCTATTCCAATTCAATGCTCTAAGAATTGCAGTTTTCCCTGACCGGGATGAACCCAGAATTACATTCACTCCGGGATGGAATTCTAACGTCGTGTCTTTATGGCTTTGAAAATTTATTAGTGACAGAGACTTTAACATTATATTTCCTCTACTTTTGAAATTAAATTCCTGAGAAAGATATAGTCTTCAGACGTCATAATCATTCGCTCATTAGTATCGGCCTCTTTAGAGCTTAAAATTCTTCTTGCCTTTTCCAAATCAGTCTCGATTACGCATATATTTTCTCTCAGTTGGTTGACAAAAAATATGGGCAAACCTTTGCTTACTTTTTCAAATTGTTTTACCGTCATTACTGGTTTGTCATCTATGATTTTATATTCCATAACAACCTCTCTATAGTATATGTGTTTTAAAATTATTTGTTGCGAAGAAATAAAGAAACGGCTAATGATGTCGGGGCAATTAAATCGATAAAAACAGCGAAAAATAGCGCTAATATAAATTGAATCCTATCTGCTCTCACACCCAATACCTTAGCCATCCATATATAAAAATCCACGCCCTCGACATCTTGAGCTGCAGTGACAAGACTTTTTCCTTTAGTCTCTGTGAGAATTTTCTTTTCCTGAGCACGAATATTCTCCATTTCATCCGTAACTGTAGATACACTCTTCTGCGTCTGCGATAATTTGTAATTGACGTCATTCCATGTCGCCTTGTTCTCTTGCCTTGCTCTGGCATTATTTAACCCCGATAATATTTGATTGTATGTTTTAATTTGCTGCCTGTAATCGCTCAGTCTTTCCTTGGCATCACTTTTTTGATCCTGCAATATCTTCCACTGCTCTTTTGAATTATAATCTGAAGTCTGTATTTTTGTTTCAGTTTTCTGCAAGTTCTTATTCACCTGGCCGGCGATCGTACTGGCAATACTAAAGAAAGTTGCAACGGACCACAATAGAATAAACCCAGAAGCCACGCCGATCTTTATCCACTTACTATCTGTTATTTGCCCGGATAAAAACACAATTATAGTTTCAAAGGCCATGACAGAAAACCCGACTATTATAACGGCAAAGAGAATCGCCAATACGAAGGGAAGAAATTCCTGCATCCACAAATAACTGTAATAAATGCTTATTATAGATGCTCCGGATCCAATTACTGCCATCAATACCTGTATTATCTTGATCTGAGACTTATAATCTCTTGATTGTTTTGACACGACCTTTTCTTCTACAAAAGTTTCATGTGGCCTGGGCTTTTGGTCTTCTATCCATTTCTTGGTCGTACCAAAAGGTCGGCCTCTTTTGCGTTTGGGAGGTTCCGAAATATCTCCATTTTGATCGTAAAGTTCTATGTGCGGATTCGGTACATTTTCAAAAATCTCCTCGGGTTCACTTAATTGTTGATTTTCCGGGAATTTATACCACGAGCCCTGTCTTTCGAGATATCCGTCTTCGGCAAGGCTTTCCATGGCTTTGTATGTCTGTTCTTCTGTAAATGACATGGAATTGCATATTTCCCTGGGCGTAGGAAAATTACCAGTATTTCTAATGGTTTGATTGATTATCCTTTTCAAATCATGGTCAATTGTCATAGATTATTTCGCCTCGCATATTCACATATCAACAGAGCGTCGGATCTACCATGATTAAGAACGTATTCGTCGGTTTTACCTTTTTTTAATCTTCTCACAAAAGATTCACGACTTGGATATAATTCAATTGCTTTATTCACAGAATCCTCTTTTGTTTTAATTATCCCTGCCTTTTTGTTGCTATTAAGGTCAAATTCTTTTTTCCATTTCTGAGGAGATATTTCAACTACCTTATACCCAAGGCAAGTAATTACTCCGTATAAAATACCATAATTAACGCCATAACCAAACATACTCACTGTGCCTTGACCTGGCATTGCCTGAGATTTCTCTATACAGACAGTAAAAGTAGGTTCTCCATGATAATCTTTGATTGCATTAATTATATTTAATAATGCCTTCGCAGATATCCGCCCCTTATCGTCAAAGGAAAAATCGGATATGGTGATTAAAGTTCCGTCCTCCGAAAGAGAAGCAATAGCCCCAGTTTTGCCGGGGTCACATCCAACATAAACCATATTAATCTGTTTCCTCCACGATATAATTCATAAGAGCCTTATAAACCTTATCAGGAATTAAATCTTTATATTCTTTTGCCACATTTTTAATATGATTTTCTTTTTCTGTTTTATAAATAACAAAAGCTTCTTGAGGAGAATCGAATTTTCCTAAAAAAATCGGCCCATTCCCCTTATTTAATTGAGACCAAAATTTTCTATCTTTTTTATTATAAGAAACTCCGATAGGATTTTTTCCTCTAGTTTTTTCTGCTTTTACAAAAAGAGTATTTATTTTCTGCGGGACGAAACAACATGTATCTGGTCCATAGACTTTGTTGCCTTTGATTAAAATATCTTTATCAATTTCCATTCGTTCATCTTTTATCTGATAAAAATTATCCTTGAACCATAAAGCAAAGTTTTGAAAATTTTTCCATTCTTGATCAACGGTACATCCAATATATGTCGGTTGACGTTTTTGTTGTTTTTGACTATAGCATCTTTGAACTAGACTATGCCAACGATCATAAGGAGGCGAAAGACTATCAGGTTCGTCAAATATGCCAATATTCATTCCAAGATATCCGAAACCATAAACACTGATATCAAATGGGTTAGTTACAGCACCATCTTTAAAATGTTCGTATCTCACGACTTTAGTATATCCGTCCGAAAATCTTATTTTAGTCTTATAAATTCCATTATATTCTATTATAGTCATTTTAGAACCATAACGATTATAACTTATTTCGCCAATTCGACTATTTCTAAATTTTGAATTTTTGTTTTCGATATAATCTTTTCTATTCATATTAAAATTTACTTTTCCTCCCCGCAGAATGCGAGATTTCATCTTCAAAATCATTCCATTTTTTTTGGACTCTTCTTGTTAATTCTGACTCTAACTCGTTTTGTTCTATATAATTTATAAGGTCCGGGAAGGTATATTTAATTCCATCCCAATCTAATTCCATTTTTGTCAATTTCCCAATATCTTTGCCGAGATCAGTTTTTAAAGAATATAAGTATTTTATATTGCTTGAAGTATTGTCGACGCCATAATCGTAGTATAAATCCAAGAATCCGTGTCTAAAAGGTTTCCCGGTCTTTGATTTTGTGTTTTTAATCTGGATACAAACTCCAATAGGGGTCTCTTTTTTTATATATTTTTCAGCAATATTAATCCAAAATATTTGCGCTGCCATAAAATCGATCGATTTCCCGCCTGCGCGGTAATATTTTGAGCCAAACATTCCGGCCGATAAATTTTCGCGAATTTGACTGATTAGAACTAATAAGACTTCCTTATCGCATATCTCGTTTGCCATAACTCTAAAAAATTGGTTGGTCATTTTTGATTTTCCTTGACCATATGAACCGGCTATTTTCTTTTCTTTCTCTACCGCAGCAATTTTTTCCTCGAATTCCTGCTGTTCTGCGACAGAAGAGAGATTATCGAAACTGTCCAGGACATAAATAAGTTTTTGCCCAGGTCTCAATTTTTCGATTGTCCTACTCATGTTTAATGCGAATTCTTCTACTGTAGAGGATCTGGGCATATCCGGGGTCACCATATCGAAACCCCATAGTTGGTTGCTATTTAGAGAAAACCCACTCTCCGCATCATCCAGAACATAAACTAAATTTTTGCCATATTTCTTTTTGGCTTGAGCAATTAATTCGCAAGCCAAAAATGTTTTTCCTGAACTCGAATCTCCCACTAAATTAATCATCTTTGAAAATGGAGCGCCACCACCAGCTATTAAGTCAAAAATATCTGACCCATAACTTGTAAATTCAAGGTCTCTACTGTCCTTTTCTTCTATCCCCTTCTCAATCTGATCCGCTATATTCTGCACTTCTTCGGCGTTCTTTTTCGTCATTTATATTACCTTCTATTTAATTTTCCCTGCAATAGTAAAGCCAATTCATCGGGGTAGACATAGTATCTACCCGCTAATTTTATTCCAATTCTATACTTCTTTATCCATCTAATCATCTGCGGCCTGTTGAATTTCAATCCCTGGCTATGGCAAAGCGCCATAGCTTCAGGGAGAGTAATCATGTCGTCCAAATTGTATAAAGCTTCCTCAATCCTAGAGACATCTGCAACAGAAGTTTTTTTACGCTTTGATCCGGCATTATGCATGTTTACCTCTTAACCTTTTCCAGTTGATCGTGAAGATCGGCGCAGTCATTATAGACTTTCTGATCACACTTTGTACAATGCCCTTCTTTGCTAAACATTTCGTTGTCAATCCCGAATTTATGGCCGAACGGGCAGGGGTTGTCTTCGGGAACTTCCTCCCGTGTTCGCTCTCTTCTTCTCGAAGTCCTTTCTTCTCCCTGTATCTCTTCCTGAATAGTCGGCTCTGCCCTTCTGCTACTTGAAGCCGGAGGGGTTTCGGTTCTGCTTCTTGTGTCTTCTGCAATCGGCTCGTCGTCGTCAATACTCAGCATCGCATTTCTTACTTCCTCATAAGTCGGAATGACTAGAAGTTCGTCAAGGCAGTAGGCTTCAGAACAAATAGATTCTTTATATGCTGGTCTATCGAGAAATGAAAACTGGCCGCATTTATGACTCGTTCCTTCTGGGGTCTTCTTTTCTGAAAAAAGGAATTCAATAGACTTTCCGGTCTCAAAATCCCAGAAATCGAATACATTTCTCAGACCCACAATCTCAAGCATAGGTTCTTCAAACCAAGAATAAACGTCTTCGTATAGCTGAATAGGCTGATTGTTTTCCGGCAGATCCAGATTTATTACATTATAAATCGTTCTTCGCTTGGGGAATAGCTTTTTATACGCATCTTCGGGGAGACTTGGATCTGTTTTCATCCTCTCTCTTTCTTCACAGATCGGACAGGGTTTTCCATACATACTTTTAAGGCACAAAAATGTACTCCCTGAAGCTCCCACAAATCTATGCACCCAGATATCAAGTAAGTAATCCGGAGTTCCTGGGGCTAGCTTTGAAGGGTGATTCTTTGTTTTGACTACATAAGGGATAATGTCAATCTTATTCCATCCCACTTTTGGTTTGAAAATAAGCTCTTTCTTCCATCCCCCTATTTTAGAATAATCTAAAACATTCTTCCCCGAGTTAGGAAACTGTCCTTTTGTCTCGTAATTTTGTTTTGTACGGTCCTGTGCTGCTTTTAGTCTTTCTTCTCTTGTCATCATAAATTTTTACCTTAATTTTTTAATTTAATCGTGCTATTTAATTTAATTATTTTCTTCGCTTTTTCTCATTCTTCTGCCAATATTTTCTCTGACCCTATCTTTTTCCTGTGCCTGTCCTGCCTCCTCGATATTCATAATTTTTTTGAGATCGTGCGCTACTTTTGGTCCCGCAAAATAACCTGCCGCAAACAATTGGACTAAAGCTTGCAGGGCCGTCTTTTTATGCTCCATTGCTTTAACTGCTGAAGCACAGATATCAGAATTATATAAAGCATCATTGTACTCCATCAATGCTTCAATATGCCTAGTATCTGATGTTATTTTATTTTTTATGGCGTCAACAGTCAACTTTTCTTTTGTTCCTTCGGCCAATTCTCTCAATTCTTTATCAATTTTAGAATCAATAAGATCAAGATCATTTTTTTTCTTACGAACTATATCGTTCGCTTTTGCATTCGCTTCTGCATAGCACATATATAAATGTGGATGCCTTACCCATAATATATCCAAATAATCCGGGTCGATTTGAGTGTCTCTCTGAAAATTAAGTTCTGACATTTTGCCTTCCTTTCGGTATTAAATTTTCAATTCCATAATATTTTATTAATTCTAAGTCAAAAAAGTCCGATTTTGAAATGTTTTCTTTGGCTGCTAGCAATCTCAAATTATTTGGATCCCAACACTTTTTTATTTCGTCTGGGTCTGAAAAATCATAAAGCGATTGTGGTATGATATGATCAATATGAATATTTTCATCTGAACAATATATAGTCCATAAAGGATCTTTTTTGAAAGAATTGACATATTCAATCATCGCAATTCCAGTATAACTAAAAAAATTATGTTTTTTACCCGAATAATGAGTTTTTAACTGTACTCTGAATAAATTTGAAATATCAAATTTCAACTTGAACTCAGGATCAGTAGATCTTTTATTTTTACGACTTGTATTTATTTTAACCCTATTGTTCCTATTATATTCCCTCTTTCTGTCTCTTATTATTTCTTTATTTTCTTCCCTATATTTTTTGTGCCGCTCATAAAGTAATTCTTTGTTTTCTTTTGAATATTGTTTTTGATAATTTTTTATGTAGTCTTTATTTTCCTGGTAATAAAGTTTTGCTTTTTCCAGTATTTTGTCCCTGTTCTTTTCGCCATACTCTTTCTTTCTTTTTTGAATAGATTCTTTCTTTTCTATATCGTATATCTTAATACACTCTTTGCACCAAGATTTATAACCACATTTTGTGTCATTTCGCTTCGAGAAACAATTTATTGTTTTAAATTCTTTACATTTGGTGCAAAGTTTTAATCTCATATCTTAAAATATTAATCCTATTCGAACACTTTCAGTTTTTTTGTCGTAGTTAACCATTATTTCATCGCGACCTTTATAAAACTGCAAAAATATTTTCGGCTGGAATTTACTCGATATAATACGAAACTGTGCTTCGATACAATACCAGCCATTGCCAAGAGGATTTCCGCCAAATTTAAAATGTAATTCTTCTTTGTCCAGATATTCAACTGTCTTTGATTTTAACTTGAAGAAGATATCGGCTTCATAATTCTTTCTGTACTTATTGATATCTTCATTTTTATCGCTTATAGAATAATAACGAAAATATTTGCCGCCAACTCCAACATTATAGACTTCGCCATAACTTAATTGAGCCTGTGCATAATACATGTTCACACTTCTGTGATTTTCGCCTTCTACGCCCGTACTATTGTGAACGATTGGAGATACTTGCAGGAAATCGACAAAAGGCAGTGTTGAGTCTCCAAATAAATTGTTCCCGCTTTCGAATCGATAAAATACTTCCGGACAATACATGGTATAAAATGTGTCGCGATCTTCGTAGCACAACCAATTGCTTAGCTGTGTATAGCCGGCGTAAAATCCTGTACTGGAGGGATAAAATAGATTGAATTTCATTGACAACTGGACCTTTACCTGGTCGTCTTTATCGCCAGCAATAAAGTAATTGTCTTTGTAAATACTCATCGGACTCTGATATTCCGATGCAAATAAAACACTTGTTGAGGCCGCAATAACAATGAGAATAAAAATTAGTTTTTTCACTTATGTCTCCTTACTTATATATTAGACTATTTCTTTCCACTCATTATTAGAAATATTCTGACCATACACGCCACCGTAAAAATGACTATAATCGTCTTCATCTACCGAAGGCCAAACCAGATCTCCACCATAATATCCATTTGATTCATTACGATAATCGATTATTATATCGCCTTTATCTGTTTGTATTTTTAACCCATAAAACGCTAACTCGGGGTCGCCAGAGTCGGGTAAATTTAGATTTGTCACTGAAATGACTTTCGCGGGAAATCCATTTACAGGAAGTTCAACATTTTCAATCCATGTATGCGAACAACAATCTGCATCAGCTCTAGCTATTATTTCCTCTTCACCAAGAATAAATAATAAAGCCATTTTATCGGATGCGATTTTCATGTCTGTGATAATTTTATTCAATAAAATATGTTTTTCCATAATGTTTCTCCTTACTTATATATGTATTTTAAATTTTAAAATCCCAGATTTTTTACGTTATTTGTAAAATTTTTAACGCCTTCATTGAATCTCGTAATGTTTTCTCCGCCATAATAAAGAGTTGAGGGCGAAGTACAGTAACAAATATAACAACCATACCTATCATTCCATTCCGTTGTCCCGGATTTATTGTTTATCCCCGTATCTGCCTCGGTAAACATTTTAATTCCGGTATTTCCAATTGCAAGTATTAAATATGGCCTTAATTCTTCAATCTCTTTTTCAAGCCATTTACTGCAGCTCTCGACATTTTTTCTCGTTATATCTTTTATGGACTTAATCCCGCATTTTATCACTGAAGTCCGGTGGAAATCACGCTCTACAAAATCAGCCTTTTTTACTTCTTTCCAGAACTCCCATCCCAGATCCACCCCGGTCTCATTTACGACCATAATATTGTATCTGCCCATTTTGCACGTAGACGGCGTATTGCATTGTTCTGAAAAAGAACAGTCCCGGCAGTTTTCAACGTCTGCATCATAAAATCTCCGGGATTCTGCGAGTCTGGGCTGCATGTCACCAAGATTTCCAGTCAGTATATCGCTTTGGAACCATGCCTTTTCAACTCTGACTACACCGGCTTTTTTGCCTGTATTTGCTTCAAGAATTATAATTTCGTCCTCACAATGCTCGACTTCCGAATTAAAGGCATCGTAAAAATTCTTATCAAATCCTATCCGGCAATCTCCGGTTTCGTCTTTAAAACTTGCCGAGGCCATAGTGTATTTGCTGTTGTCTTTGCCTTTTCTCGTGTTGAGATTAAGTTCGGTGATCTGGCCGAAATACAATCTATTCGTTGGATCCGGATCTTTCAAGTCAATGTCTTTAATTTTAGAAAATTTATTGCCTTTATCCAAGAGAGTCATCAAGCGCTTGTATTTATAGAGTTTATTTCTTACCAGGGAAACGCCAAGGTATTGACTGATACGATCTGCTTCTACATCGTCTATGGGTTCGTCTTTATAAGCGTTTATCTTCTCCAGTATATTCAAAAATCTTTGGCTAACCGCGGGTTTACTTTCTACAAACCCTTTACTGGGCTTTCCAATCTTTTCAAAACCTGCAGCAGATTTATCTCCCACCCCTTTCACCGAAGAAAATGGGAGATAAATTCTGCCCTCATAAATCACGTATTCACTGGCTTTGCTTATTCCAACTTTAGGCGGACGAATCTCAAGCCCTAGTCTGAAAGCCTCTCCTATGTATTCGTCACGCATGTCTTCGTCTTCTGTACCGTAGGTGAGAGAAGCTACCATATATTCAAGAGGATAATAAACTTTTAACCATAAATTCCAGTAACTCAATAAAGTGTAGACCACAGAATGGGACTTATTAAATAGGTACCTCCCAGAACCAGATAATTCATTCCAAAGCGATAAAGCCTTTTCTTCTCTCAAAGTTCCGAGCCTCAAACATCCGTTCACAAATTTTTCTTCGAAAGTTTTAAATGCCTCGGTTCCCTTTGATTTAGCCATAACCTTCCTTACTTGATCCGCTTCTTCCCATGTAAACCCGGCCAGACTTACTACGAGAGCCATAATTTGTTCTTGATATATTAAAACTCCCTGAGTTGATTTAGTTATTTCATCAATCAATGGATGTTGTGCCGGAATTTCTTCAAGGCCATTTTTTCGTCTCAGATAACTTTCGGTCATTCCACCGATCATTGGCCCGGGTCTATGAACTGCCGAACAAGCAAATAAAGTTTCAAAATCATTTACGCCTAATTGTTTAACAAACTTTTTTATGTTCGTTCCACCAAATTGAAACACTGCAGTTCCATAACCTTTACTTATGTCCGAATAACATTTTTGATCGTCAAGACTTATAGAGTTATAATCTATATTTATTCCATGGTTCTCTTTAATAAGTTTTCTTGCGTAATCTAAAACCGAAAGAGCTTTTAGACCGAGCAAATCCAATTTTAAGATTCCTCTGTATTCTGCATCTTCCTTTTCGAAACTTACTACAATCTCTTTGTCTTTATTCAAGACAAGAGGACAATTGCCATCATATCTTAAATCAGTGGATGAAATTGCAAGCCCGGCGGCATGTTGGCCTTTATGGCGCGTTTGACCTTCCAATGCAACTGCGATATCTGCAACTTCTGAATATTTTTCTTTAAACGCACGCCCTTCATCATACTGTTCAAGAGCTTCAGCAATAGTATTTCCAGAACCTTCTTCTCCATCCAATTTACTTTCTATGACATTACAAACCTTGTTCACTTCTGCAAGAGGAACTTCAAAAGCGCGGCAGACGTCTCTCATCGCCCCCCTGCCTTTCATTGTAGAAAAAGTAGAAATTCCAGCAACATTATATTCTCCGTAAGTATTTTTAAGATATTCTTTTACTAAATGTCTGTCTTTGCTGGGACTATCAAAATCTATGTCGGGTTCACTTATTCTTGACTCAGAAATAAATCTTGAAAAAATCAGACCATATTTAATCGGATCTACTCCGGTTATACCAAGTAAGTACGCGCAAAGCGACCCGCTCGAACTTCCACGGCCCGGAGAAGTCATTATATTTTGCGAATGGCACCATCTCACTAAATCCCAAACTACCAAAAAATATCTTTGATATTTTTTTATTTTAATTAATTTCAGCTCTTCTTCAAGTCTATCCTGATATTCTTTTTTATCTTTAAATTCTTTTTCGTTAAAATTATCTCTACAAAGTTTTTCAAAAAATACTGTCTCGTCTTCGTCTCCAATTATATGTATTTTCGGGAGAGAGGGCTCTTTCTTTTCTATCCATTTAAAACCTTGACATTTCTCTGCTACTTCTGCAGTATTTAATAACGCCTGTCCAAAAATTTCTCTATCTAATTGCCCCTGGCCAACAAACGCTTGAATCATTTCTCTTCGACTTCTCAAATAAAAATCGCTTCCATTAAATTTCCAGCGCGCAGGATCCGACATTTTCTTTTGTGTGCCTATGGCCAGTAATGTTTCGTGTGGTTTTGAATCCGACTTTTTGCAATAATGTGCATCATTAGAGGCCACGAGTTTAAGATTATATTTTTCTGATAACTCCAAACACAATTGATTCGTAATTATTTGTTCTTTATGAGTATGGGCCATAATTTCTAGGTAAACATCACCTCTGTGTTTATCTATTAAATTTTCTAGTAATTTTTTACCGTATTCCTGATGTAAAGGTGTGGCCGAGCATCCCGTGAGAAAAACAAGGCCTTCGCTGTGATTCAAAAGTATTTCCGGAGATATTCTTGGTCTATAAAAAAATCCTTCGATATTACTCGCGCTGATCATCTTGATAATATTTTTAAAGCCCTCTTCTGTTTTAGCAAAAGTAAGAATATGACTTCTCACTTCTCCGCGCTCTTTTATTTTTATGTCGGGAACTAAGTACCACTCAATTCCCATCGTTGGTATAATATTATATTTTTTACAAGCCTTCTGAAAATCTATCATATCATCTATTGTGCCGTGATTGCTAAGTCCTAAAGAAGTCATGCCGAGTTCTGCCGCATATTCCGCATAGTCTTCGACAAGAGCCATGGAATCTAAGATGGATCCTTTCGAGGAGTGGTTGTGTAAGCTTACATAACTCATATCAATCACCGATTTCTATTTTGTAATTCAACATCGCATTATATAAAATAAACGGTATTCTATCGCGATATTCTTCGTCACGTTCTCGTCTCAAATTATCGGTTCCCGCCTTGGTCGTACCGAATGAAAAGGTATTGTTTGGGTATTCGTAATTGCTCATTGTGCTTTCTCCTTATAAATCCTTCTCGCGTCTAAAAAAACTTGTCCAACGCTTAATGCCTGCAAAACCATTAACTCTGCGGCTGGGTTGAATTCGCAGAAACGGTCTTTCATTATACTCAATCTTACCGCACTATTTTCTTTATCTTTTTCGTTTTGATTTAAAGCTATCGCCAAACTCAAATGATTTGATTTAACGGCGGCTTCGGAATAATCGCCTTGTCTTATATCTCTGTCAAAAGTGTTTTTATTTGTATGAGAAACGGTGAACACACAACAATTTCGTGCCTGCGATATAGCTCTCGCGCCCATCCAGATCTCATCTAATTGGTGCCTTTTTTCATTGCGACCACTAGATTTAATTAAATCACAGTAATCAATTAAAATTACATCTGGCATAAAATCATATAGATCTTCTAAATTATCTAAACTGACATTCATATCCATTATGCTCATGCTTCCTGCCGGCGCACAAACCAATTTGAAACTTTTGGTATGCATCATTCTCTGAATTCTAGCTATCTGTCTTATTGCTGTGGTCGTCGTAAGCCTCTTGCGCTTTTCTTTTCTCTTATAAATTCTTCCGTTCTCTTCAAAAGAAGAATCAAAATAAGGAATATCGATTTCAGACTCCATATCATTTAAGCTTTTATTTGGTTGCAATTGCCCGGTAATTCTCTGAAAAAATCTCTGTAAAATTTGTTTTTCCGTCATTTCGAAACTAAAATAAACTACATTTAATTTTGCCAGTGACGCCAAGAGAGCGATTTCATTTAACATCCAGGTCTTGCCTCTACCGCTCGGGCTTAAAACTGCTATAAATTCCTGTCGCTTGAAAGGTCTTATAAATTTTCCGGCTTCCCCTGGGAGAGAAAATAAAATATCCTCATTGCCTTCGTCGCGAATTGCATTTGCGCAGGCCTCGCTATCATTCCAAACATCTACAACTGTCGATAACTGTTTTCCTATTTTTTTAAACCCATAAATTTCCGCCTCTGCCCCCTCAATGTCCCCGGACAACTTCTTGACTTTTATCCTGTCTATCAAGTTATCGATCGCAGACGTCTTAAAAAATTCTACGGCCTTATCAATATTATATGCGACATTATATGTATCCGATTCTTCATATTTCTCATTGAGTTTATTCAAAAATATCTCTATAGTCTCTATCTGCGCCTGGTCCCTGACATTTATCTTGTTGGACTCAAACACATTCATTATATCCATTGCCGGAGATCTGTCGTATTTCTTGTAATAATCCAGACACCATTCCGATACTATTTTTGTATATGACAGCGTCATATACTCTTTTTTGTAGAGAGGCTGTATTTGCTTGGTGAAATCTGTGCTTATAATCAGGCCCGTGACAATATCAAGTTCCTGATCTTTCGTTATAGTCCTTCTCGTATATTCCAAGTCTGTGCTCCTATTTATATATTACAAAATGTGATTTAAGTAATTACCTTCTTCAAACAATCGTTTTCAAAATGGATTAGGCTTCCGTATTTCCAATATTTTTTAAAACAAATAAATCCCACATCAAATTCATGAAGAGACATGCACCGTCCATATTTTTTATGTAATATTTTTAAATGATCTTCCAGTAATTGCATTTCTGATCTTCTGCTTTTTAGTTTTTCCTCGTTCATCTCTCGCCCTCCATGTTAATTATTTTCCATATCAATTTCTTTCTGGCATATAATGGTTCTACTGAGCATACCTCGCATAAAACAATTAATATATTTACAGGTCTTACAAAGATTGAGT
>Ga0172381_10000199_pt1 | contig 73706 bp, 81 predicted proteins | sample Leawel6488metaG_FD_119754 | JGI IMG/M metagenome (GOLD analysis project Ga0172381, IMG submission 119754) | Leachate microbial communities from a municipal landfill in Southern Ontario, Canada - Leachate well 64-88 metaG | ecosystem: Engineered > Solid waste > Landfill > Unclassified | place... | reverse complement strand
GGCGGTGGAAGCCAAGGAAGGGGTGGCGGTCCAGAATGAGAACCAGACCCTGGCCTCCATCACCTTTCAGAATTATTTCCGCATGTACGAAAAGCTGTCGGGCATGACCGGCACCGCTGACACGGAAGCATTTGAACTGAATCAGATTTACGGCCTGGAAGTGGTGATCATACCGACTCACAGGCCGGTGAGCCGGACGGACTTCGCCGATCTTATCTACCGGACCAGTCAGGAGAAATGGAAAGCGATAGTGGAAGATATCCGCGACTGTCAACGGCGCGGGCAGCCGGTACTGGTGGGTACCACCTCTATCGAACACAACGAGTTTCTGTCTCATCTGCTCAAGCAGGCGCGGGTTTCCCATGAAGTGCTGAACGCCAAACAGCATCAGCGCGAGGCGGAGATCGTTGCCCAGGCGGGCACGCCGGGAGCGGTGACCATCGCCACCAACATGGCGGGACGGGGTACCGACATCGTGCTGGGCGGCAATGTCGGCCATCAGGTGGATATGGTGCTGGCCAATCCGGATCTGGAAGAGGATGAAAAAAACCGGCGGATCGAGTCTCTCAAGAGCGGTTGGCAGGGGCTGCATGACGCGGCGATAGCGGCGGGCGGATTACATATCATCGGTACCGAACGTCATGAATCGCGGCGGATAGACAACCAGTTGCGCGGGCGGTCCGGCCGCCAGGGCGACCCCGGCACCACCCGTTTCTACCTTTCCCTGGATGACCCCCTGATGCGCATTTTCGGCAGCGACCGTCTGAGTGGCCTGATGCAGAAGCTGGGCATGAAGGAGGGGGAGGCGATCGAGCATCCCTGGGTGACCAAATCCATCGAGAATGCCCAGCGCAAGGTGGAAAGCCGCAACTTCGATATCCGCAAACAATTGCTGGAATACGACGACGTGGCCAATGAGCAGCGCCGGATCATCTATCAGCAGCGCAACGCCTTCATGGATGCCGATGACGTCGGTGCGGAAATCAGCGCGTTGCGCGACGATGTTCTGGACGCAGTGCTGGCCGCCACGGCGCCCGAAGGCGTCATGGAAGAGCGCTGGGATCTGCCAGGCCTGGAAGCGGCACTGGAGCGGATTTTTGGCCTGCAGGTCCCGGTCGGGCAATGGCTGGAGCAGGATAAAGGCCTCACTCACGCGGTGCTACGTGAGCGGATCATGGAGATGGTGTTGTCCGCTTACGCGGCCAAAGAGTCTCTCATGGGCAGCGAGATGACCCGTCACTTCGAAAAGTCCATCCTGCTGCAGGTCCTGGACAGCCAGTGGAAGGACCATCTGGCGAGCATGGATCATCTCCGCGAAGGCATTCACCTGCGTGGATATGCTCAGAAGAATCCCAAACAGGAGTACAAGCGGGAGTCTCTGATCATGTTCAACGCCATGCTGGATCAGTTGCGCGAAGAAGTGGTCAGCACCCTCTCGCGCCTGCATGTGAGTCCGGCTCCGGCAGAGCCGCTGGATTGGGACGCCATCGCCCGTGCCGCCCAGCCTCGGCATTTGCAGTTCTCCCATCCGGATTTTGCGGCGGCGGCGGCACCGCTTGTCGAGGATGCCGGCCTTGCACTGGCGGGGTTGGGCGTCATTGGTGAACAGGAGGCCGGTCACAGCCCCGCGATCAGTGACGACAAGGTGGGACGGAATCAGCCGTGCCCTTGTGGTTCCGGCAAAAAGTACAAGCATTGTCACGGGCGCCTGCAATAAGGAAAGCGTATGGCCGTCGGTCTTGATCCTCCCCGGAATATCCTGCCCGTAGCCGGAGTTCGCCTGAGCGTGGCGGAGGCGGGTATTCGTTATGTGGGTCGTCGTGATCTGACCCTGATTCATCTCGCCGAGGGGTCCCAGGTGGCGGCCGTTTTTACCCGCAACCGCTTTTGTGCCGCGCCCGTACTGGTGGCGCGGCATCATCTGGCGGAAGGGTCCGCCGTGCGGGCACTGGTGATCAATACGGGCAATGCCAATGCCGGTACGGGTGTGACTGGTTTGCAGGCGGCAGAGGCGAGTTGCCGGGAAGTGGCCGAGCAGTTGGGCTGTGCGCCCGGAGCGGTGTTGCCCTTTTCCACCGGGGTGATCGGTGAGCCTGTGGCGCTGGCGGAAAAAATCGCCGCAGTCTTGCCGGCCTGCGTTGTCGGGCTCGCCGAGGACCAATGGGAGGCTGCGGCGGCGGCGATCATGACCACCGACACCATCGCCAAGTGCTGTTCCCGGCAGATCGAGATGGACGGCGTTACGATCACGGTGACCGGCATGGCCAAAGGGTCGGGGATGATCCGCCCCGATATGGCCACGATGCTGGCCTACATCGCCACCGATGCCCCGCTGCATGGGGCAGCCTTGCAGCAGTGCCTGCAGGAGGCCATGGCGCAGTCCTTCAACCGCATCACGGTGGACGGCGATACCTCCACCAACGATGCCTGCGTCCTGATGGCGACGGGACGAGCGGCGCTACCGCCCGTTACGAAGGTGACGGATCCCCGCTACGGGAAACTGAGAGACTCCATCACCCTTGTCGCACAATGGCTGGCACAGGCGGTGGTGCGCGACGGCGAGGGGGCGACCAAGTTCATTCCGATCCGTATTTCGGGCGGGCGTGATGAGGCGGAGTGCTTGCGGGTGGCTTACCGCATGGCCCATAGCCCCTTGATCAAGACCGCGTTCTTTGCCTCTGACCCGAACTGGGGGCGCTTGCTGGCGGCCATTGGTTCAGCCGGCGTCGACGACCTGGATGTGGCGGGGGTGCAGGTCTGGCTGGGCGATACGCGCATCGTGCGGGATGGTGCCCGCGACCCGGGTTACAGCGAGGCGGCTGGACAGGCGGTAATGCTTCAGGAGGAAATCCCGGTGCGGGTTGATCTGGGCAGGGGGGCCGCCGAAGCGCAAATCTGGACCTGCGACTTGTCCTATGACTATGTACGTATCAACGCCGATTACCGTAGCTGATGCCCACCGTTCCCGTCGCAACCGGAATCATTGAAGACGCCTCCGGGCGCCTGCTGGTTGCACTGCGCCCGGAGGGCAAGCCCTGGCCGGGGTTCTGGGAGTTCCCCGGTGGCAAGGTCGATCCGGGCGAAACGCCGGAACAGGCGCTGGTCCGGGAGCTCTGGGAAGAGTTGGGGGTTACGGTAACCGCGCCGGAACCCTTCCGGGTGCTGGAATATACCTATCCGGAGCGGACGGTGCGCTTGCATTTCTACCGGGTGCGACACTGGACGGGCACGGCCCATGGCCGCGAGGGACAGGAAGTACGCTGGCTTTTTCCCTGGGAGATCCCAGCGCTGGAGTGTCTCCCCGCGAACCTCCGTCTGACTGCGGACGTGTTGGCGGAGGCTCTGCCCCAGCCGCCCCTCTGCCTGATTGCAGATCCGGGAAGGTTGCCCCTGCCCGATTTCCGGCGCGCACTGGAAGCGGCCCTTGATGCCGGATTGCGCTGGCTGGTGTTGCGCTGCAAAGCGGCGCCGGATGACTCCAGCGCTGACGTGCTGGCGGCACTATGCGCCGGGGCGTTGGCGGGGGGTGTGCAGGTCTACCTCAATCATCCCGACCCCCTGCCCGGCTGGCCAAGGACCGGTCGTCACCTGACCCAGGCGCAGTCAGACGCGGGCGTAAAACCCGATGAGGCATTCGGGGTATCCTGTCATGACGCTGCGGGCTTGCAACAGGCGGCGCGTCTGGGCGCGCGTTATGCCTTTCTCTCGCCGATTTTCCCCACTTCCAGCCATCCGGATACGGAGGCGTTGGGACCCCGGGGTTTCGCGGCGATGGCCGCTGAGTCCTCTCTACCCCTCATTGCGCTCGGCGGAATGACGGCAGCACGGGTGCCGGAGGCGCTGGCGGCAGGTGCGCGGGGGGTGGCGGTGCTCTCCGGCATTCTCGAAGCGCAGGATCCTGCGGCCGCTACCCGCGCTTTGCTCCGGCACTGGGAGCGATAAATGGCCCTGGTTTCCGTCGTGATCCCGCTCTACAACGAGATCGACAATGTCTCGCCGCTTTGTGCGGCCCTTGGCAACGCCCTGGGAGACACCGACGCCGAAGTGATCGTCGTCGATGACGGCAGCCGGGACGGAAGTGCCGCCGCGCTGGACCGGGAGGCGGAGGCGCGCGGCCCGCGTTTCAAGGTCATCCACCTGCAACGGAATTTTGGGCAGACGGCGGCGATGCAGGCGGGGATCGACGCCGCCCTGGGCGAGGTGATCGTGACCCTGGATGCGGATCTGCAAAATGATCCGGAAGATATCCTGCCTCTGGCGCGGCGTCTGCTGGAGGAGAATCTGGACGTGGTGGCCGGCTGGCGGAAAAACCGGCAGGATGGTCTGTTGTTGCGCAGAATGCCGTCGCGGATGGCCAATCACCTGATCCGCCGCCTCACGGGGGTTTATCTGCACGATTATGGCTGTACCCTCAAAGCCTATCGGGCCTCGGTGATCAAGGGGGTGCGCCTGTATGGCGAAATGCATCGCTTTATCCCGGCCTGGCTTTCCACCCTGACTTATACGGATCGCATCGTCGAGGTGCCGGTACGGCACCACCCGCGCCGGGCGGGGCACAGCAAATACGGCATCACCCGTACCTTCCGGGTGCTGGTGGATCTGCTCTTCGTCAAATTTTTTCTGGGCTACAGCCAGCGACCCATGCATTTTTTCGGGGTGATCGGATTGATCCTCCTGAGCAGCGGTTCGGCCATGCTGCTGTATCTTTTTGTGGATAAATTTGGCTATGGCGCAGCGCTGTCCGGGCGCCCCATGTTGATTGCCGGAGTGCTGTTTTTCCTCGCCGGGCTGCAATTCCTCAATACCGGCATCCTCGGCGAGATGCTGGTGCGCGTCTACCATGAGTCTCAGGATAAAAAGACTTATGTGGTCCGCCATACCGTACATCTCGATCCGCCCGCGTGAAGCCGGTTCCCATTCTGATGTACCACAACATAGCGATGGCCCCGAAGGGGGTCAGGCTGCGCGGTCTCTATGTTTCGCCCCGGCGCTTTGCGCGGCAGATGGCGCTGCTGCACTGGTTGGGTTACCGCGGTTTGTCCATGTCTGCGGCGCTGCCCTATCTGCGTGGTGAGCGCGAGGGCAAGGTGGCGGTGATTACTCTGGACGACGGTTATCGGGATAACCTCGAATGCGCGTTGCCGGTGTTGCTGCACTACGGTTATACCGCCACTTGCTACGTGGTGAGTGCCGCCATAGGTACCGACAATCACTGGGATGCGCAGCAGCTTGGCACACATAAGCCACTGATGGACCTGAATGAATTATGCCGCTGGCGGGATGCCGGGATGGAGATCGGGGCGCACAGCCGCCATCATCCCCATTTGCCGGAACTGAGCGAGTCCGAGCTGGACGACGAGGTGGCAGGATCCAGGCGGGAGTTGGAAGGGCTTTTGGCGGTGCCGGTGACTCAGTTCTGCTATCCCTACGGTGCGGCGGGGCTGCGCGAGCGGGAGGCGGCCCGGCGCGCCGGCTTTGCCGCTGCGGTGACCGTACAGCGGGGTCGCGCCCAGCCCGGTGGGGATCTCTTCGGCTTGCCACGGGTGATGGTCGGCGGACACCACGCGCCGCATGTGTTTCCCCTGCAATTGCTGACCACGCATGAGGATCACCATTGATCGCAGTTCCGCGTCGTCTGCTCTGGGTGGGCACCAACCCCGGCGGCGGTGGTACGGAGACGCACATGATCACCCTGAGTCGCGCCCTGGCCGAGCAGGGGGCGGAGGTGCATTGTCTGGTGCATCCGCAAGGACGGATCGCGCAGGCGCTGGAGACTGCGCCGGTGACCCGGCATTTCGGAGTCTTCCGCAACAGCGCCGATCCCAGCGGCATCCGTGCCTTGCGTCGGGCTATCCGTATGGTGCAGCCGGACTGGGTTATCGGCAGCTTCAGCAAGGAATACTGGCCGCTGGCACTGATCAGCCGCAGTGAGGGGCGGCCTCTTGCATTGTTCCGGCACATGGATCTGCGCCTCAAGCCCAATACCCGCTGGCTGCTCTCGCGCTGGCCTCTGCGCTTGTTCGCGATTTCCGCCTATCTGCGGGAGCGGCTGATCCTGCAGGGCGTGCCCGCAGAACGTGCCGAAGTATTGGCGAATCCCCTGCGTCTGGCGGATTTTCAGCGTGATTTCACGGCGCGAACGCGACAGCGCGCCGCCTTGAGATTGACGGATGAGGATTTTCTCGTGGGCTTTGTCGGCGCCTGGCACCGTGGCAAGGGTGTGTTCATGCTTGCCGATGCCATCGACGCCGCGCATGCCACAGATGCACGGGTGCATGGGCTGTGGTTGGGGGGAGGCACCCATGAAGCGGAGTTGCGCGTGCGTCTGGAGGATAAGCCCTGGCATCATTTGCTGGGCTGGCAAGACCCGGCAATGCCCTGGTACAGCGTCATGGATGCCCTTGCCTTGCCTTCCATCGAGCCGGATACCTTTGGCCGCGTCTGTCTGGAGGCGCAGGCCTGCGCGACGCCGGTGCTGGGTGCGGCCATGGGGGGTATTCCCGAGAGCTTTGCGGCGGATCGGAGCGGCCTGTTATTGCCTGCCGGGGCAGGGAGGGATTGGCGGGACGCTATTCTGCGGCTGGCAGCAGACGTCCCTCTGCGCGAGCGTTTGGCTGGGGCCGGACCGGATTACGCCCGGCGCTTTGATGCGGATGTCATCGCCCGCGATTTTCTGGCCACCTTGCTGCGATGACACCGATGCTTCCACGTCTTATGATAGAGGCTGTTTTATTCGCTGAGGCAGGGGGAAAGGTCATGCAGGTAGCCATGTTACGGCCTTTGTCTGTCAAAGAGTATCTGGAAGGTGAGGAGCGCGCCGATATACGCCACGAGTATGTGGCCGGGCAGGTCTATGCCATGACCGGGGCCAAGCTGCGTCATAGCCAGATTGCGGGCAACCTGTATGGACTGCTCTGGCAAAAGACCCGTGGTAGTCACTGCCAGGTTCTGAACAGCGATATGAAAGTGCGGGTAGAAGCTGTAGATGCCTTTTATTACCCCGATGTCGTGTTGCGTTGTGGTGTGCCGTTGTCCGGAGATTCCCTCTATCTGGAAGATCCTTGCCTTATCGTCGAAGTATTGTCGGCTCGCACGGCGAATGTGGACCGTCGTGAAAAGCTACAAGCTTATCAGACGCTTCCTAGCCTACAGGAATATGTTTTGGTGGATAGCGAAAAAGCCGTCGTCGAGGCATTCCGCCGGCATCCCGAAGGCTGGTGGTACGAGTTGCTGAATGACCCTGAAAGCGACCGTTTGCGCTTCCGCTGTGTCGATCTGGCACTTTCAGTAGAGGACATCTATGCCGGCGTCGATCTGCCTTCGGCCCTGCCGGCGGATTGAACGCAGCCCTGATGCCCCGTCCTTTACCCATAGAACCCCGCCGCATACTTCTGATCAAGTCGCACAGTGCAGGTATCGGCGACATCCTGCGTAGCTCGGCGGCCTGGGCGGTGCTCAAAAAGCGCTGGCCGGATGCGGAGCTGCATCTGGTGTTTCTGACCCGCTGGCCGGGTTATCCGAGCGAGGCGCTGATTCAGGAGCATCATCTGTTGTCCAGCGCCCATTTTCTGCCCATGCAAGAAGGGCGTTTTGCCGGTATACGGGGCGTTGGTCCGCGTATATGGCGACGTTTGTTACCCGAGTTGCGACGTATCGCGCAGGAAGTGCAACCGGACCTGATCATTGATCACGAGCCCTTTGGCATCGAAACCAGTATCGCCGCCCGCTGGGTGCGGCATTTCTGTGCGGCACCTGCGGTCGGGGTGAATCAGGTGCTGGGGCGGGGGTGGTTTTATGATTATGCGGGGCCGGGTTTACAGGAGTACGCCCGGCGGCATGAATTGTCTTGGCCCATGGACTATACGGAGCGGGACTTCGCGGCGTTAGCGGCTTTGGGGCTGGAGCGGGATGGCCAGCGGATTGTGTTGCAAGAGACGGCGGCGGGGCGCGCATTCCGTAAGGTGTTGCAGTCACGGTTGCCTGTGGACAGACCGGTTATCGGTCTGAATATTGGTTGTGGTACGCCGGATGCTGTAAACAGGCGCCCCCCCATGGGTTTGCTCGTGGCGGTGGCGCAACGGTTACATCAGGAATATTTCCACCAGTTGCTGCTTATGGGCGCACCCAATGAGCGCGCAATAAATGCAGAATTTATTGCGGCCTGTGCATCTTTCCTTGGTGGCCAAGAAGATATTATTGATCTATCCGGAGAGACAACGCTCAGTGGGCTGACTGGAGCGATAGCTTCTTGCGATGTATTTGTTTCCAGTGACTCCGGTCCATATCATATGGCAATCGGTTTAGGGGTCCCTACAGTCGCGCTGTTTAATTTTCCGAATGCAGAGGCTTATCATCAGCATTCCGAAATATTTCTAACAGGGCAAAGAAATGTTGATGATATATGCTTGGCAGTTATGAGTGCCGCAGCAAGGGAAGAGGGAGTGATGGTTTTATGAAGTGGCGAGTCCCGGATGGACTAATGTTTACAGCGTATGCCTTGCCATTATTCAGCTTCCCGCTGAGTACGGCGGGTGCTGGCATCTCAGTGGGGCTTTTGCTGGTGCTTTATGCCGTAAGCGGCCATTGGCGGGAATGGCGCCAGATTTTCGCGCGGCCCTGGGCAATACCACTTGCGCTGCTCATCGGTTGGACGCTCCTTGGTCTCCTATGGACCACAGATATGTTCTTCGGAATGAAGGTTGTGGAGGCCACCAGTTACGGTATTTTGGCGTTTATAGGCGCGACATTGCCCTGGAATGTGCGCTGGATAAAATTATTAATCAGGCTATTTCTTTCTGGTTTGTTGATCAACGAATTCCTGGCAGTCATGATGACGTGGGGAGTTTTTCCATGGAAGAATACCGGTGGTATGAACTACACGGGTTTTTGTGGTCATATTTTCCTTTCTTTGGCAATCGCCCACGCGCTTCTGTGGCTGACTTGGGACTTCAGGCAGCAATGGAACTTTCCCCGTTGGGTTAATGTGCTTATCGGTCTGCTACTGTTTGCACAACTGCTTGTTATCCATGGGCGTTCTGGGCAATTACTACTGGTGATTCTGCTTCCAATAGCAATCTGGATGCTCTATCCAGGACGCTGGCGCTACTGGATGGCTACGGCTTTTTCTTTGGCTGTGGTTGGCGTGTTTGCAATGCCATCCATTCGTTCCTATTTTATTCTTGGAATTCATGGGTTGTTGAATTTCAACCTGAGTCACGCAGCTATTTATTCAAGCTGGGGGATCCGTCTCCTGGCAATGATCGGCGGTGTGATGATGTTTTTTGCACATCCCTTTTTTGGGGTTGGGACAGGCGATTTTTATTCCGCCATACTGAAAATGCAGGCGGCGCATCAGATTCCTGCGACCCCCGGCTTTATCATGAATACTGCGGCTAACAGCTATATCAGTGAAGCGGCATCTTTGGGGATTGTCGGTCTTGGGCTTTTCCTCTGGTTTCTCTGGTCCTTGGGGCGTGAAATGTGGAGGTCGCGAGATCTTCCGCAGAACTGGTTCGCACTTACTTACTTCTCCATTTATCTCATTGGTGGGTTTTTCGATGGTTTGAGTTGGGGATACGCTGATGCTATTACTATTGCGCTGATGGCTGGCTTACCCTTATACCAAAGGTCTGTGATTGAGCCTTCAGGGCTGAGCGCCCCGTAATGTGCGCTCGTCTGTCGGTGGTTTACATCACTAAAAACGCCGGGCAGCATTTCGATCGGTCACTAGCAAGCGTGGCTAACATTGCCGACGAGTTACTGGTGGTAGATAGTGGCTCTCAGGATAACACGTTAATTTTGGCGCGAAACGCGGGTGCTCGTATCATTGAGCGCTCCTGGCTTGGTTTTGCCGCGCAGCGACAGTTTGCCGTGGTGTCGGCTGAGAATTCATGGGTTCTCATGATGGATGCCGATGAAATTTTAACGGAGACGGCAGCGAGGGTGATCCGAAATACTATTTTGATACGAGAGCCTGCAGGCGTGGCGGGTTATCTGCTTGAGCGCAGAAGCTTCTTTCACGGCAAAGAAATTTGTCACGGTGATTGGGCGCATGACCAGGTATTGCGTTTATTTGACCGCCGATGTGGCGCTTATGGGGAAAGCGTGGTTCATGAGGCGTGGGAAACTCACGGAACTGTGGAGCATATCCCAGGTTGTGCACTGCACCATTACTCCTACGCTAATTATGGCGAACTACTCAATAAAATGCGCCTCTATGCCACCCTCAATGCCCAGCAGGTCCACCAGCGCGGCAAAGCGCTCCATGCTTACATGCCCATGACCCACGCGCTGGCGGCTTTTTGGCGCGGCTATTTCTGGCGTCTGGGATTTCTCGACGGTGTGGAAGGTGCCGCCATTGCCTGGACCACGGCGCTGGGCGCGTTCATGAAATATGCCATGGCGCTGGAACTCAGGGACCATAGTCAGCAATGAAGATTCTGCTGCTGCGCCTGAGTTCCATGGGCGACGTGCTGCATACCCTGCCGGCGGTGACGGATTTGCAGCGGGCCCGTCCGGATCTATGCTTACACTGGTTGGTGGAGCCCGCATTCGCGCCCATCGCCCAGCTGCATCCCGGGGTCACGCGGGTGATCCCCTTCTCTCTGCGCGTTCATAAAGAACGGTGGCGGGGCTTGGCGGTCGCGTTACGGGATTTACGCCGGGATATGCGGGGGGAGCGTTACGATCACATTCTCGATGCCCAGGGACTGTATAAAAGTGCGTTGCTAGGCCGTCTGGGCGGTGCGCCCCTGTGGGGTCTGGATGCCGCCAGCGCCCGCGAACCGGGTGGCACCCGGCTTTATCATCGCCGGTTTCGCGTGTCCTGGGGGCAGTCTGCCATTGGCCGGAATCGCCAGCTATTCGCGCAGGCTTTAGATTACCCCCTGCCGGAAACGCCGCCAGATTATGGTTTGCAGGTGGCCGCCGCGCACCTGCGTAAAGATACGCTGGTGCAGCCATGGGGTGCACTGGTGCAGCAGCCCTTTGTGCTGGGTTTTCACGGGACCTCGTGGGAGAACAAGGAATGGCAGGAAGACTATTGGCGGGCATTGGCCGCCCCCCTGAAGCAGGCGGGATTGCGCTTGTTGCTGCCCGCAGGCAGTGCGCGCGAGGCGGCGCGAGCCCGGCGCATTGCGGAACAAGCGGATAATGTGGTCGCCTTGCCCCTCGCCACCTTGCTGGAGCTTGCCGCCTTGATCGTGCGGGCTGATGCCTATGTCGGTATGGATACAGGCCTTTCTTATCTGGCCGGTGCCTTGGGGCTGGCGGGGGTTACGTTGTACGGACCGACGGCCAGTGGGCGGTTTTCTGTGGCAGAGCGCCGTCAGACCACCCTGCAAAGTCCCGAGCCTTGCTCGCCTTGCGGAAAATCCCGATGCCCGTTGCCGGAAGCAAAAAATGGCCTGATACTCTGCCAGCAGGCATTACGCCCGGAGCAGGTCTGGACGGCCTTATCCCCTTTGCTGGAGCACCGATTATGAAACACCCCCTGGTGCTCCTGCCGGATGAGCGCCGCCGCTACCGGCGCCATCAGTTCTGGACGGATCACGGCATTTTCCGCGAGCTGTTTTATGCGAACTTTCACGAGATTGCGCCAGGGGTGTTTCGCTCGGCCCAGCCGTCGCCGGTCCAGTTACGGCACTGGCAGCAAAAGCATGGTCTCTGCACGGTATTGAACCTGCGTGCTCCGGCACCCCACGAACCCCATTACCGTCTGGAGCAGGAGACTTGTGATGCCCTGGGCATGACGCACCTGACCCTGCAGGGCTTCGGCTCCCGGGACCTGCCGGAACGCGACAAGTTGCTGGCGGCCATAGAGGTACTGGATCAATTACCCCAACCTTTTTTACTGCACTGCAAATCCGGCGCGGATCGTGCCGGTTTCATCAGCGTGCTGTATCTGCATCTGGTGCTGGGGATACCCCTCAGCGCGGCGCAGCGGCAACTGCGTTTGTGGCCTTTCGGTCATATCCAGCACGCCAATACCGGCATTCTCGACTGGTTTTTCATCAATTACCACGATGCCGCCGCCCGCCAGCCCGGCTTGACCCTGCGTGCCTGGATCCAGGACGGGTATGATCGTGAGCACGTCCTGAAAAACTTCCGGCCCTGGTATCGTCTGGACTGGCTGACCGACCGTATTTTGCACCGCGAATGATGAGTCGCCGCCTCTACGCCTTTCTGCTCTGGCTGCTCAGCCCTGTCGTTCTGGGTTTTACCCTCTGGCGGGCCTGGCGACGACCTGCCTACCGGGAGCGCTGGTGGGAGCGTTTCGGCTGGGGGCCGCGCCGTTCGGGTCGGCCTATCTGGATTCATGCGGTGAGTGTGGGGGAGACCATCGCGGCGATTCCCCTGGTGCGAGCTTTGCAAGCACGTTATCCGGGGGTGCCCATTCTGATGACCAGCACAACGCCGACGGGGGCTGCCGTAGTCCGTCAGCGTTTGGGTACGGAAGTGCTGCAGTATTACCTGCCTTATGACCTGTCCGCGGCGGTCACGCGCTTTTTGCGCCGCCAGCGACCGCGCCTGGGGATTATCATGGAAACGGAGATCTGGCCCAATCTTTGTCATGCGGCCAGCCGCGAGGGCGTGCCCCTGATGCTGGCCAATGCCCGGCTCTCGCAGCGCTCGCTTCGGGGTTACGCCCGTTTCCGGACGCTCTTTGCCCCCGCATTGGCCAGTATGAGCGCGGTTGCGGCCCAGAGTTCGGAGGATGCGGCGGCTTTTCGCCGCCTGGGGGCGGAGCATGTGGTGGTGACCGGTAATATCAAATATGACCTGCCCGAACCCGTCGCCGCGCGGGAGCGGGGGCGTCAGTGGCGGCAGCGCTTCGCTGGGCGACCGGTCTGGGTATTCGCTTCTACGCATGCCGGTGAGGAGCAGATGGCGCTGGCGGCGCTGGAAGACCTGCAGCGCCAATGGCCGGATCTGCTGTTGGTGCTGATTCCGCGCCATCCCTCGCGGCGACTGGAGGTGATGGCACGGATGCAGGCAAAGGGGGTGTCCTTTGCCTTGCGTTCGCGTGCCGAGGACGTGGGGGGGCGCGCGGTTTTTCTGATCGATACACTGGGTGAGGTGATGGACTTTTACGCGGCGGCAGATGTGGTGACCATCGGTGGCAGTTTTGTGCCGGCGGGGGGGCATAATCCCCTGGAAGCTGCAGCACTGGCCCGTCCGGTTACCTTCGGCCCGCATATGGATAATTTTAAGGGCATCACCCAGGATTTGCTGGCGGCCAACGCTGCGGTTCAGGTGGTGGATGTCGAGGCCCTGGTAGCGCAGTTGGGTGCGTGGTTGACCACCCAGGAGCCAGCGACAGAGATGGGCGACCGTGCCTTGGCGTTTCTACAGCAGCAGCGTGGTGCGCTGGGGCGTACTTTTTCCCTGCTGGATCATATCGTTCCGTAAGCATTTTAATAGGGATAGTCCCAGCCTTCCGGCTGATCCTTGAAACGACGGTGAACCCACCAGTACTGTTCAGGGGCTTTACGGATGGCAGTCTCCAGTGCCGCATTCATCGCCGTGGCATCGGCTTTGGCATCGCCGCTCGGGAAGGATTCCGGCATGGGCACAATCTCGATGCGAAAACCCTCACCACCCGGTAGCCGATAGGCGAAGAGTCCGAACACCGGGCTTCCGCGCCGCGCCGCCAGCCGGCCCAGCAAGGGTGTCGTGCAGGCAGGACGGCCGAAGAACGGGGCATAATCCCCTTCGCGCGGATCGACGTTCTGATCCGGAAGTATACCGATGGCTTCCCCCTGATGCAGCGCGTGGAGCAGGGGGCGGATACCTCCCTCCTTGGGGACCAGCTGCGCACCACTGCGCCCGCGCCCAGCCACAATGCGTGCATTGACAGCCGGGTTGCGGGTTTCCATGTAGAGTACGGTTATCGGCCAGCGTTGCCCGATGTAGAGCACCGCAGCCTCCCAGGCCCCGAGGTGCGCGGTGAAGAGAATCACCCCATGTCCTTTGGCTAAAGCGGCGTCCACCAGATCGTCCCCACGCACTTCGCGGATCAGGCCGAGGGCGCGGGGCAAGGGCCAGTACCACAGTGGTCCCAACTCCAGGGCCGCCTGGCCCAGTGCCCGGAAATGCGCGCGCCGCAGCGTATGCCGCTGGGCCAGACTCATCCTGGGGAAAGCAATGGCGAGGTTGGTGTCCACCACCTTGCGCGCCCGGCTCATACTGAGCCGCGCCAAATCACCGAGCATTGCGCCCAGAGCTGCCCGCCAACGCCGCGGCAGGTGCCCCGCCCCGCGCAGAATGCCCGCTGCCAGCGTGGCCACCGCTTTTTGCTTCAGGTTACCCTGCACCTCTGTCACTTCTCTCTGGTCTCCTCCGCTCGGTGGAACGTATTGTAGGGTAGGGCAAGCCGTTCCGATACCGTCGTCGGGGCGGTTGCCTGTGGAAAGTTCTCCGGGACTAGCGGTGCAAGGCCTGTCGCAACCGCCCCAGCCCTTCTTCCAGCATGCTTCGGGGGGTGGCAAAGTTCAGTCGCATGAAACCCTCGCCACCCGGCCCGAAACTGGGCCCGGGATTGAGGCCGAGACCTGCCTGCAACAGGTGCCGTGCAAGCGACTCATCGTTGCCGTAATGATGCACATCCAGCCAGGCGAGGTACCCGAACTCCGGCTGCCGATAGCCGACCTCGGGTAGCTCCCGCATCAGGTATTCGCTGATGAAACGGGCGTTGTCCGCCAGATAACCGCGCAACGCGGACTGCCATTCTGCGCCGTGCCGCCAGGCGCCGGTCATGGCGGTCAGCGCGAAGAGGTTGGTGTGCTGAATCTGACTGTGCCGGACTTCGGTCAGAAAGGTACGACGCAGCCCAGCGTCGGGGATGACGCTGACCCCGCCACCCAGTCCCGCCAGATTGAAGCTTTTGCCGGCAGAGGTCAGGAGGATCGAGCGCGGGAAGCGGCTAGGGAAAGGGCAGTGCGGATGCTGACTGAGGTCGGCATGGATTTCATCGCTGACCACCACGCAGTCGGCATCGGCGCAGAGTGTGCCCAGTCGTTGCAGTTCTTCCGGTGTCCAGACCCGCCCCACCGGGTTGTGGGGCGAGCAGAGGAGCAGCAGCTTCGCCCGCTGGACGGCGATTTCCAGGGCATCCCAGTTCATGCGGTAATGGCCGGTGTCATCCGCGATCAGCGGGGCCAGCAGCAATTCCCGCCCGTTGTCCTCCACCGCAGTCATGAACGGCGGATAGATGGGCGGCATGACGATGATCGCCTCCCCCGGTCGGGTGAAGGCACGTACGGCGGCGTAAAGGGCGGGAACGACACCGCTGATGCAGGCGATCGCGTCGCTTTCCGGCCGCCAGTCATGGCGCCTGGCCAGCCAGTCTGCGGCGGCCTGCAACATGGCCCCTTCATTGCCCGGATAACCGAAAACGGGGTGATTCAGGCGTTCCTGCAAATCGGCGATGACCGTGTCCGGTGCGGCGAAATCCATGTCCGCCACCCACATGGGCAGTACTTCAGCGCCAAAGCGTTCTGCGGCACCATCCCATTTGAGGCATCCGGTTCCGCGTCGTGGAATGACCCGGTCGAAATCGACGCCGCCCCCTTCCGCGCTCATAAGCGCTCCCAGATGGTCACCTGCGCGATACTGTGCTGATATTTGCGCGCCGTTTCGCGGATGACGAAGGGCAGATCCCGCGGGCTGCCATCGCACAGACGGAAAGATCCGGACAGGATTTCACGCAGGGCGTCAAAGGTGCTCAGATTCTCTCCATCTCGTTTGAAACCGCCGAGCCACTCCGACCGCGCAGTATATTCTTCCAACCAGGTGTAGGGCGACGTGATGACCAGCAAGCCGCCAGGAAGGATGCGGTCGGCGATGTCCTCCAGAAATTTGCGGGGGTGGTGCAGGCGGTCGATGAGGTTGGCTGCCACCACCAGATCATAGTCCCGGTACAGGGGCTTCAGATTGCAGGCGTCGGCCTGAAAGAAGCGGACCCGGTTTGCAGCCCCGGTTAGCCCCAGGGTGGCGAGATCCGCCGTTGGATAGCTTTGCAGTTCACCCTCTTCGGTCAGTGTGTAGGAGAAGTGCCCGCGCTCGCGCAGTTGCACGCCTACGCTGATGAAGCGTGCCGAGAAGTCGAGGCCGGTGACCTCGGGGCAGTGCCTTGCCAGTTCAAAACTACCGCGGCCTACGGCACAGCCAATGTCCAGAGCGCGACGTAACGGCTTGCCAGCCATAGCCTCCACCGCGATTCCCACGACCTCTGCCGCAAAATTGGCCACCCCATAGTATTCGCGCCCATAGTGAAATTCCGCGTATTGAGAGACCAGGGCGTCACTCTCATAGACCGGTACCTCAGGCAGCGCATTGGGCGAGGCCACATAACGGAACCCCGCGTGCTGGAAGAAATGGCGGCGGAAGGCATAGCGAGCCTCGCGCTGCATTTCGTTGCCGAGGCTGATGAATGAGCCGCCCTTGATGATATTGTGCTGCTGGTCGAAGGTGGGCACTGTGAAGTCATCATAAACCGGATGCACCTCGAAACCGGGAAAGGGATAGATGGGCGTCGCGGTCCATTGCCAGACGTTGCCGACCACATCATGGAAATCCCCCTGTTTGAATTGATCTACGGGGCAGGGCGAGCAGCCTGCGGCGAGTCCGATATTGCCAGGCACCGCGTCATCCCACGCGTCACTGTCCGCCAGTCCACTGAGATCACGCAGACGCCGCCATTCATCCTCGCTGGGCAGGCGCAGGCTCTGACGGGTCCCGGCCGATTTCCAGCGGCAGAAGGCATCGGCTTCCAGCGCGTTCACCTCCACCGGCCAGTTCCACGGCATGGGGCGCTCCTCCGCGATCAGGCGCAGCCGCCAGGTGTCCTGATCCGGGACCCAGAAAGGCGGGTGCCGCGCCTGACTGAAGCGGCGCCAGCGATCTCCCTCCGCGCTCCACCAGCGGCTTTCGCTGTAGCCATCCTGCTCCACGAAAGCCAGAAACTCCTGATTGCTCACCAAAAAGCGGGAGGCATGAAAGGGCTGCAAAGCCACCTGATGAAGGCCATATTCATTATCCCAGCCATAACGGGGATCGGCGCGTTCTTTGCCCAGACGGACGGTGCCGCCGGCCACGGCCTGCAGGATATTGTCCGGCGCGGCCCCTGCGGGGGTCCAGGGACGGAAGGCTTCCACCGCGCGGACGCGGGACAGGGGCAATTGCCGCATGAGCACCGAACTGGTCTCCAGATGGATGTTTTCATGCTCAATCCCCATGAGGATCACCCACCACGGCGAATCCCAGGTGATGGGCAGGGACAGGGGCATCTCGCCGATCAGTCCGTCCACTAGTTCCCGCACCCGCTGCCGGTACCGACGGACGTCGTCGACGGCGGGCCAGTCATAATGGGTTTCGTCCAGGTCGTCCCAGGACATTTCATCGACGCCGACCGCAAAGACGGACTCCAAACGAGGATCGAGACGCTGTCCGATCAGACCGGCCACCTGGAGTTTGTTTACATAAAAGGTGGCGCTATGGCCGAAATAAAAGATCAGGGGGTGACGCAGGGGAATGGCCTTCTCATACCACGCCGCCGGTTCTGCCAGGTGATCGAAAAGCTGTTCGTACAGCGAAAAAGTCTCGTGAAAGGTCCTGCGGATCTCTTCCCGCTTTTGCTCTGCATGCTCGCCGTCGAGACGGAGCGCAGCAATACGTGTACGCGCCATGGATTCCCCCTGTTATGAGCTCTTGGTGTTCTGACCGGTCAGTTTACCACAGGATACCATCTGATCCGGTGCCCGGGGTGAATGTAGGCCGCCGCAATAGTCCATCTGCCGCCAAGCCTCGAAGACCGCGACAGCACAAGCGTTGGACAGATTCAGGCTGCGCTGGCCGGGGCGCATGGGCAGGCGCAGTACCTGCCTGGCGGGCAGGCTGTCCAGGAGGCTGGCTGGCAAGCCGCGGGTCTCCGGGCCGAAAAGCAGCGCATCGCCGGGCTGGTACGCAACGTCGTGATAGAACTGCGTTCCCTTGGTGCTGAATGCAAAGACCTGCGCATCGCCTAAAAATGCCCGGCAGGTCGCCCAGTCCGCATGGCGATGCACTTGCGCAAATTCGTGGTAATCCAGCCCGGCGCGGCGCAGGCGGCGGTCATCCCAGGCGAAACCCAAAGGCTCGACGAGATGCAGGGTGGCTCCGGTGTTGGCGCAGAGGCGGATGATATTGCCGGTATTGGGGGGTATCTCCGGCTCATACAGGATGACGTGCAAAAATGGCTCAAGCATCCATGGACTCTCAGAGGGCACGGGCGAGCACCCAGACGTCGATGCGCTGCACACCGGCATCCCGCAGGGTGCTGGCAATCTGGGCGGCGGTGGTGCCGGTCGTCAGTACATCGTCGACGATGGCGACATGGTCCGGTACGTCGGCACGCAGGGCAAAGGCTGCATCCAGGTTCTCCCGACGGGTGGCCGCGCTCAGTCCAAGCTGATGGCCGGTACTGCGGCGCCGCCGTAACGCACCAGGAATGACGGGGATTCTCCAGCGTTTGCCCCAGTGGCGGGCGAGCAGCATGGACTGGTTGTAACCGCGTTCGCGCAGACGCCGGCGATGCAGGGGCACGGGCAGCAGCGCTTCCGGGCGGGACGGCGGATGTTCGCCCCAGGCACTGGCCCAGGCATCGGCCAGAGGTCTGGTCCAGTCCAGACGCTGCTGAAACTTCCATGCGATGATGGCGGTGTTCAGGGGTTCGGCATAGATAAACGGGGTATAGACATGGTCATAGGCGGGGGCTTCCACCGAGCAGACCGGGCAGTCCCCATTGTCCAGCAAAGGTAGCGCGCAATAGCTGCAACGCTCGGCGGGCAGGCGCGGCCAGTCGCCGAAGCAGCCGGCGCAGAGCGGAGCGCCAGGCGCACCGCAGGCACGACAGCGTTCCGGGAAGAGCCAGTGGTTGAAACGCCCCGCTGCGTCATATAGCCGGGACAGGTGTGGAAGAATCCGTTGCAAGAAGTTCCTTGGGTTGTTTAGCCATCTGGCAGGGCGAGTATTGTCACCGGGTACGATTCTCCCGCTCCAGCACTCCATTGACAAGGCACAGGCCCCTCCCTATAAGAAGCTATGCATAGCGAACGGGAAGAATCATGGCGCGCTGAATTGTCCACCTTGCGTGCGCACGACCTCTGGCGGGAGTTGCAGGTCCTGCAACCTGCGCCGGAGCGCGGGCCGCCCGCTTTTGTGGGGGCGCAGGGCGAACCGCTCCTGTCCTTCGCCAGTAATGATTATCTGGGTCTGAGCGCAGAGCCGGCCTTACGGGATGCCGCCATCGCCGAGATCCAGCAGAGTGGGGTAGGGGCTGGTGCTGCGCCCTTGCTCGGTGGCGAACGGCCCGCCCATGCCGTGCTGGCGGACGCCCTGGCCCGCTGGTTGGGAGTGGAGGCGGTGCTGCTCTTTGGTAGCGGTTATCTGGCCAATCTGGGGATCATCTCCACGCTGGTCGGACACGGTGATCGCGTTTACGCCGACCGTCTCAACCACGCCTCTCTGGTGGATGGGGTGCGTCTCTCCGGGGCGCGCCTGCATCGCTACCGGCATGGCGACATGACGCATCTGGCGCAATGCCTGGAACGCGGCGGCCGGGGACAGCCCTGGATCATTACGGACGGGGTGTTCAGCATGGATGGTGACATCGCCCCGCTCCCTGAAGTCGCCACCCTGGCACAACAGTATGGCGCAGGGATCATTCTCGACGAGGCCCATGCCTTTGGAGTGCTGGGGACGGAGGGGCAAGGCACTGCGGCGTACTGGAACATGGACGTCCATGGGGTAGACGCCATCATGGGCACCCTGGGTAAGGCCTTCGGTGTTTACGGCGCTTTCGTGGCGGGGAGTCAGGACCTGGTGGATCTCCTGCGCAATCGCGCCCGCAGCTTCATCTACCATACCGCGCTGCCCTCCGCCCTGGCGGCTGCCGCCCTCGCCGCGCTCGACCTTTTGCGGCATGGGGATGCCCGGCGCGAGCGCCTGACCCAGCACCGGCAGCATCTGCGTGCGCAAGTGCCCGACGCCCCCTGGTTGGCCAGCGAGACACCTATTCAGGGCCTCCTGCTGGGCGATGCGCGGCGGGCGCTGACCGTCAGTGCCCAACTGCGCCGTGCCGGTCTCTACTGCCCGGCAGTACGGCCACCCACGGTGCCTGCCGGTAGTGCCCGTCTGCGCATCACCCTCAGTGCGGCGCACAGCCATGATGATATCGAGCTTCTGGCTACCGCGCTGCGGGAGGTTCTGTGAACTGGGCGCGTCAGGTCAGTGGTCGAGGACGTCCGCTGGTGCTGCTCCATGGCTGGGGGATGGAAAGCCGAGTCTTCGCTTCCTGGCGGTCCCTTCTGGATGCCCATTTCACCTGCATCAGCTACGATCTCCCCGGTCACGGACAGACGCCCTGTGCACCCTCCGGTTTGGCTTGGCCAGCCAGTCTGGAGAGTCTCCGCCAGATGCTTGCTCAGGAGGCCCCCAAGCCTCTATTGCTCGGCTGGTCCCTCGGGGGCTTATTGGCCCTGGGCATCGCCTTGCAGCACCCCGAATTATTGGCTGGACTGGTGCTGGTATCCAGTTCCCCCGCCTTTTGCCAGCGCCCCGACTGGTCTCCGGCCATCCCTGCCGCGACTCTGGAGGATTTCGCGCAACGCCTGCGCGAAGATCCCCAGGGTACCCGGCGGCGCTTCCTCGCCCTGCAAGTGTTGAACGATCCACAGGGACGCCGCGCTCTGGAGGGCCTCAGCGCCTGGCCCATGCCTGATCAGACCTGTCTTGCCGACGGACTGGGGCTGCTGCGGGAGGTGGATTTGCGCAACCAGCTGAGGAGACTACCCATACCGGTGCATATCGTGCATGGGCGACAGGATCGGATCGTGCCCGTCGGTGCCAGCGAATATCTCCACCAGCATCTGACCGGCAGCCGGTTTACCCTCCTGGAACAGGCTGGTCATGCCCCTTTTCTGTCTCATCCCGAAGCCTGCGCCAACGCGCTGCTGGAGACCTGGGGATGAGTTCCGGCAATCCGCCTTTTTTCATGGAAAAACGCGCCGTGCGGCGGGCTTTTGAGCAGGCAGCGGCCGGGTATGAAACCAGTGCCGTCTTGCAGGATCAGGTCGGCGCGCAGCTCATTGAGCGACTGGACCTCGTCAAGCTGGAACCCCAATGGATACTCGATATGGGCAGTGGTACCGGCTTGCAAAGCCGCCGTCTCAATCGCCGTTATCCCCGTGCGCGGCTGCTCGCCCTGGATCTGGCGTCGAACATGTTACAGCAGGCCCGGCGTCGTAAAGGCTGGCGTCAGCGTCAGTATTTCTGCCAGGGCGACGCGGAAGATTTGCCACTAGCGACGGCCAGCATCGACCTGCTCTACGCCAACATGTCCATTCAGTGGTGCAATGATCTGGATCAGGTGTTACGCGAGTTTGCGCGGGTGCTGCGTCCCGGCGGCCTGCTCATGTTCAGCACCCTCGGTCCGGACACCCTCAAAGAACTGCGTCAGGCCTTTGCGGCGGTAGATGACCAGTCCCATGTCAGTCATTTCATTGATATGCATGATATTGGCGATGCCTTGGTGCGTCAGGGCTACGAAATGCCGGTCCTGGATGTGGAACATTATCAGCTCACCTATGTGGCGGTAGACGATCTCCTGCGGGATCTGCGGAATATCGGTGCCACCAATGCCGCCGCGGGTCGCGCCCGTGGCCTGCTCACCCCCCGCCGCCTCCAGGCACTGCGGCAGGCCTACGAGGGTTTCCGCGCCGATGGCCGCCTGCCTGCCACCTATGAAGTCGTCTACGGACATGCCTGGAGCAGCGGACCGCGCGCCCTTCCGCGCGAAGACGGTGGTGTAGCTTTTCCCTTGATCCAACGGCATCGCCGCCCGTGACGCAGGAACAGCCATCGCCGAAGTGGCAAATGCGCCAGGCGCGCGGACTTTTCATCACCGGTACCGATACGGGCGTCGGCAAAACCGCTGTCACCGCAGCCCTCGCGCACAAATGTGCGCAGCACGGAATGCTGGTGGCGGCCCTCAAACCCATGGTTTCGGGAGTCGAGGCCGACGGTACCTGGGAGGACGTGGAAATTTTGCGCGCCGCTAGCCAGCCCCCGCGCAGTGTTGCCGAAACTGGTCTCTACGCTTTCGACCCGCCAGTGGCGCCCCACTGGGCGGCACAGCAGGCGGGCGTCACCGTCGAGCGTGGGCGGGTAGCGGCTTTCGTCCGGATGCAATCCGCGGCGATGGATTGTGTGCTGGTAGAGGGTGCCGGTGGTTTTCTTACCCCATTGGGCGATGACTGGGGTGCTGCCGAACTGGCCGGGGATCTGCATTTTCCGGTGCTGTTGGTGGTGGGCTTGCGGCTCGGTGCCATCAACCACACGCTGTTGAGCGTCGAAGCCATCCGCGCACGGGGACTGCGTTTGGCCGGGTGGGTAGCAAACACCCTGAATCCCGCAGTCGCGGTGGGCACACTGGAGACCTTGCAAGGGCGGCTGGCGGCGCCCTGTCTGGGGGTGCTGCCTTACAGGCCACACTGGTCTCCTGCCATCCTGAGCCCTTGTCTGTCCCTTCCTGATGCCCTGTATTGATGTTAGACTATTTCCGTATTGTCATAAAAAACAAAAGGCAAGCGGCCGCGATAGTCAGGGTGGAAATTCAGTCGTCGCGGTAAGGCCGGTGTATTCTGATGGAGCGTGCGTGTCATGAAATCATTCAAGAGCATACTGCTGTTGGTGGTGACGAATCTGCTGATATTCGTCAGCCTGTCGATCAGTTTTACCATTCTGGTCAACTTCATTTTGCCGATCTTCGGTGTCGATCTCCGCGGGTCGGTGAGTGGCGCGGACCTGCTCTGGGCGCTGCTGATCGGTTTTGGCGGTGCCTTTATTTCGCTGTTGATGTCGAAACATCTGGCGCGCGCGGGCCTGCAGATGCAACGCATCGATGCGCCGCAATCGGCCAAGGAACATCTGGTATACGATTCAGTGGCGCAGCTCGCCAATCGTTTGGGTATTCGCATGCCGGAAGTCTGGGTGTACTGGAATGATGAGCCCAACGCCTTCGCCACCGGACCGGGGCGCAACCACAGCATGGTGGCGGTCAGCAGCGGCCTGGTCAACCTCCTCAGCGACAATGAGGTGCGGGCGGTACTGGCCCATGAGATGGGGCACGTATACAATGGCGACATGGTGAGTACCACCTTGCTGCAGGGGCTGATGAATACGTTTGTATTCTGGTTGTCCATGCTCGCCGCGCGGCAGTTTGATGACCGGCCCATGGTTGCCTTTGGGGTATCCATAGTGCTGCAGATCAGCCTGTCCTTCCTGGCGTTGATTCCCATCACTTGGTTTTCGCGCCGTCGGGAGTTCGCGGCGGATCGTTTTGCCGCCGAGCAGGTGGGCGTGGCCCCGATGATCTCGGCCCTGCAAAAACTGCAGCGGGGCGCGGAAGCCCTGCATGTGGTGCATGATGTGGTACGCGATCCCATGGCGACGGCCTACATTTCCGGAAGCTGGCGCGGCTGGTTTGCCACCCATCCCAGTCTGGAGGCGCGGGTGGCAGCTCTGCAGGCGTTGCAAAACGGTTATAGTTACCAGTAGTTGGTATGGCGATGGAGGAATTGGTCTTTGATGCAGCCAGGAGGCAGTGCAGTTGCGCCCTGAGGGCGTCCGTCCGGTCCTCCTGCAATGCCATGACCGGTTAGCCCCCTTCCCCGACCCGGAGCAGGCCGACGGCAACCTGGTCGCCATCGGCGGCGATTTATCCAGGGAACGCCTGCTCCTGGCGTATGCCCACGGCATCTTTCCCTGGTTCGGTGAGGAAGACCCCATTCTCTGGTGGTCACCTGATCCCCGCGGTATTCTCGAGCCCCCGGCGATACACGTCAGTCGCAGTCTGCGCAAATCCGCCCGTAACCGTGACTGGCAATATCGCATGGACAGCAATTTTGCCGGTGTCATCGACGCTTGCGCAGCGCCGCGCCCAGGGCAGGGAGATACCTGGATTACTCCGGCGGTGCGGGCCGCCTACCTGGATCTGTTCGCGGCCGGAGCAGCACATTCCATAGAAGTCTATCAGCAGGGCCGTCTGGTCGGGGGGCTTTACGGCGTAGCCCTCGGTGGACTTTTTTTCGGGGAGTCCATGTTCAGCCGGGTGCCCGATGCCTCCAGGCTGGCTCTCGTTCTACTGGCGCGCCATCTCCAGCACTGGGGCTTTGGCCTGATCGATACCCAGTTCATCACCCCGCACCTGCAGAGCATGGGCGCGCGGGAAACACCCCGCCGTGATTTCCTGCGCGCCCTTGCCGATCTGCGCACCCAACATACGCAAGCAGACTGGAACATCTCGTTACCGCTGCCCGGGATGTTTTAATCATGGCCTTTTATTTGTCGGCCTTGCAGAAGTGTCCCTACCTGCCGGATCAGGAAGAACTCCTGGTGCTCAGCGATCCTCGGGAGATGGTGGGCAGCGCCCAATATGACCAGCTTCTGCAGAAAGGATTCCGGCGTAATGGCCCGGTGGCATACCGCCCGATGTGCCCGCAATGCGATGCCTGCATTTCCGTGCGCATCCCCGTTGCGGAGTTCCGGCCAGATCGTGGCCAGCGGCGCACCTGGGCCTGCAATCAGGATATACGGATACGGGAGCAGCCCCCCCACTGGGAAGCCGCCCACGCACGTCTCTTCGCCGAGTATCAGTGTGCGCGGCACCCAGGGGGTGGCATGGACGAGCATGCGGATCGCCTGTACCGGGAAATGATCGTCGAGAACGGCGGCGTGGATGCCCGCCTCCTGGTCTTTGAGCAGGATGAACACCCGTTGGCGGTGGCACTGGTGGACGTGCTCGACGGCGGTGTCTCTGCAGTTTACACCTTTTATACACCAGATCTGCCGCAACGCGGCCTGGGTATTTTTGCCATCCTCAGCCAGATTGAATGGACCAGGAAGCTGGGCCTTCCCTATCTTTATCTGGGCTATTGGGTCGCCAACAGCCCCAAAATGGACTATAAAAAGCGCTTTCGCCCCCTGGAGGGTTTTGTGGCGGGCGATTGGCGATTGCTGACAGAGGCGTTCAAACGCGGATGAACAGTGCCGCACCGGACATTTTCAGCACCTTTTCACCGTGGACCATGGCGGGGGTGACCGGCCTCCTCGGCAGTGCCTGGGCCTTGTCGGCCTGGCAAAAGCTGGGGGTGGGCAAAGAACTTCTATGGTCGGCGGCCCGGGCGACGGTTCAGTTGGGGATCATGGGGTTTTTGCTGGGTTGGTTGTTCCGCCAGCATCAGCCGTTTTTTCTGGTACTCTTTCTGATGGCCATGATCTTGATGGCCGGTCGTTTCAACCGTAAGCGTGGTGCCGGTATTCCGCACGCTTACTGGATCGGGGTGATCAGCATCACGGTGGCGACTACGGTCACCCTCGGTTGGATGCTCCTTTCCGGGCTGGTTTTCTGGCGAGGCGAATCATTGGTCCCCATTGGCGGTATGATTATCGGCAATGCAATGAACGCCGTATCGCTGGCACTGAACCGTCTGCGCAGCGAGGTGGACCAGCGTGAGGCGTTGTTGCTGGCCATGCTGGCGCTTGGCGCCACGCACCGTCAGTCGATGCGCAGCCTGTACAGTATGGTGGTGCGCAGTTCCCTGATTCCGACGATAGACAGTCTGAAAAGCGTCGGTATGATCCATATTCCAGGAATTACCGCAGGAATGATTCTCGCGGGTATGGCGCCCCTTGCCGCGGTATCCATGCAATTGGTGGTGATGGTGATGTTGACAGCCGCTGTCACCCTGAGTGTTTCCACAGCGGTTTTGCTGGCTGCACCGCGTGCGCTGGTTTTTTCACAACAGATTGAGGAGTAACTTCTGATGGCGGCTTTGGCCGGACGGTTTCGCGGCTTTTTGCCGGTAGTAGTGGATGTGGAAACGGCAGGATTTGACTCTGAACGTAATGCGCTGCTGGAAGTGGCTGCGATCATCATCGGTGGCGAAGTGGGGCAGTTGCGGCCCGTAGCCACCCACCACTTTCAGGTCCAGCCCTTTGCCGGGGCGGTGCTAGACCCGGCGGCGCTGGCGTTTACCGGTATCGATCCCTTTCAGGCACTGCGCGGCGCGGTTTCCGAGGAGGAAGCCCTGCGCGGAATTTTCAGGCCGGTGCGCACGGCTGTAAAGGTAGCTCAATGCCGACGTGCCATTCTCGTGGGGCACAACGCCGCTTTTGACCTGTCCTTTATCAAGGCAGCAGAAAAACGGACCGGTGTCAAAAACAATCCCTTTCATCTTTTCAGTACTTTCGACACCGTTAGTCTGGCCGGATTGGCCTACGGTGAGACCGTGCTGGCCAAGGCCGCCCTGGCAGCCGGTCTGGACTGGGATCATACCCAAGCGCATTCGGCACTCTATGATGCGCGCCAGACGGCGGAATTGTTCTGCCGGATCGTGAATCGCTACGATCTCAACCGGGAGTATCCGTGAAGCACGGCCATCACGCCGCGCATCTGCTAGAATGCCCGCTGAAACATTTTCAATCGTTATGAAAGGATGTGCTCATGCCTTACCGCCTGCGTATTGAACCGAGCGGCCACGAGATGGATTGCGACAGAGATGAAACCATCCTGGAGGCCGCTCTGCGGCATGGTTTTCATATCCCCTACGGTTGTCGCAATGGTACCTGTGCGACCTGCAAGGGACGTATTCTCAGTGGAGAAGTAGATTACGGGAAGGTGGAGGAAAAGATTTTATCGGCCGCCGAGAAGGATGCGGGCCTGGCGCTCTTCTGTCAGGCAATACCCCTGTCCGATGTGACGATAGAAGTCCGGGAGATCGGGGCCACCAAGGATATCCAGATTAAAACACTACCGTCCCGGGTGGCAAGAATAGTCGATTTGGCACCCGATGTGCGCGCGGTTTTTCTAAAAATTCCGACTACGGAGCGTCTCCAGTTCCTCCCTGGACAGTATATCGACATTCTCCTGAAAGACGGTGGCAGACGGGGTTTTTCCCTCGCCAACATGCCCGGTGAAGATGCGCTCCTGGAGCTGCACATCAAAAGAGTACCTGGCGGCGTCTTTACCGGGCATGTATTCAGTGCGATGAAGGAAAAGGACATCTTGCGTTTCGAGGGACCATTGGGCACTTTTTTCATTCGTCAGGAATCCACCCGCCCATTACTGATGGTCGCCACCGGTACCGGTTTTGCACCCATGAAGGCGATGCTCGAGTCGCTCTTTGCGCAGGGCTCCATACGTCCAATCCATTTTTATTGGGGTGTGCGCCATCCGGAGGATTTTTATTATCAGGATTTGCTGAGGGAATGGCAGGCGCGTCATGACTATTTTCAGGTAACCCGGATAGTATCCCGTCCCGATGCTTCCTGGTCCGGAGCAACCGGCTATGTTACGGCACAAGTGATCCATGACTTTCCGGACGCGAGCGCGCTCGACGCCTATATTTGTGGGCACCCGGATATGGTGTTTTCCTTAAGCGCCGCTTTACAGGGAGCCGGATTGAATCCGGAACACATTTATGCAGATGCATTTGTATTTGCCAAAGCAAAAACAAGCTGACATAATTATTAAATTGGCGAGGGGTTCTGCCAAGTTAACCTGACTTAGAGGAGCGATAGCATATGGAAGCACAAGTAAAAAAGCGTCACCGTCGTAGTTCGGAGGAGCGTCTCGCGGATTTGGAAGAGAAGCAGCGCCAGACGGAAATGCGACTGCGTGAACAGTTGGCAAAAATCGAACAGCAGAAGCGGAGCCTGCAGGAAAATCCGCGCGCCCGTCGTGAGCGGGAAGCACAACGGCGGTCATTGATGGACCGTATTTCCCGTCTGGTACCCGATTGGGAGCCCGCCCAGATTCTGGCGGCTGTCGCCGAAGTGCGCGACCGCGTGGGTGGTAATGACCATCTGCTGGGTGAACTGAACCACCGCGGCGACGCGCTCATGCAGGAACTGAAACCCCGTCGCGGTCGTCGTCCCCGTTCCGCGATTTAAATCCTGGTCCGATCGGTTTTCCACATACAGAAGCCCCCGGCGTTGAGCGGCGGGGGCTTTTTTTATAAAGCGCGGCGGCGTTCTAACGCTTTTTGCATCCCCGCCAGCGGGCCAGTGTCGGCACGCGATGTGCCATGTAAGCACGGACGTACCATGGAGCATTACGTTGGCGCATCAGTTGCCGGACACGATGCTGCATGGCATCCAGCGCCAGTTCCGGTTCCCTGAATTGACCTCCGGCATAGCAATAGCTGCAGTAACAGCTGCTGTGGCTACCATCGGCTTCCGTTCCCCCACCTTCGGGATCAAACTGCAGCGGCATCCCACAACTCTGGCAGCGGTTTCTTTCAAGTTCCAGTTGGCGTATCCATTTTTTCATAGGGAAATTAGACATCCTCCGGTGCCACCAGTTCGAGAGCCTCAACATAGATGTGTGCCATGCCCAGCAGGAACACCACATTGGGGAGAATGAATACCAGTGCGCCGGCCAAGCCTATTCCCATGCTGAGTCCAGCGTTATACAAGGAGGTATTTGCCGCCATCGCCTGTACCGGCATTCCGCTGCCGAAAACCCTGTCTCCCGACAATGCGCCCAGCATTTGCCAGAACATATCTGCACTGCGGCTGATTTCGCCAGCCAGCACCGGGGTGGCCGCCGTTAATGTCATGCCATATCCAATATAGAGAATCATTGCAATGATAATTCCCATGCTTGTCGCCAGGGCTGCGAGCAGCAACATCATCAGCAGGATGGAACCGGGTTTATTACGGGCGATGGCAATGGTATGACGAAGTGATTTGCCCACGCCTTCGCCATGCCACAACGCTGGTCCGGAAAGGTTGAAGACAATAATGGCGAGGACAAAAACAACGGCGTTTACCAGCAGGATGGCAGGGAAAATCGGGACAAACAGTACCGCCCCCACTCCGGGTATCTTGCAGGCGAGAAACCCCAATACTTCCACCACAAAAATGCCGAGAAGCAGGAGACTTTCGATAATCAGCAGTCCCAGCAGACGTGGCAGCGCCCGTATGCCGAAGCGGAGGCTTTTGATTATTCCGGGCAACGGGTCGCCGCGCGCTTCGTGCAGCAGTACGCCACCGGAGCCCAGGTAGCCGACCCCAAAACTGATCAGCAAAATGGTCATCCCGATGGCGGCACCTGCCCAGCCCCCCGGCCACTGTGCGAAAAATTCCAGTCCGGCCATACCCAGGAAAACCGCGATCACGTACACCAGAATGGGCTGCCATAAGGTAATGCCGCGAAGCGCTCGCAACAACAAAGAAAAAGACAGGTCTCCCTGGCTGGGAGTGTGGGTAAACATGCGTGGTTCCCTTGCTAGAATTTCCAGCCCCTAGAATAGCAAATTGCAGGCGGATGGTGGACAGCTTCCGCCCGTGCCCACAGAGGGACAACTGCCACGGGTGATGCTACACTGCCCCTATATTGACCGATTGGTCGGGCGCCGCGCAAGTGCGGCCATCACATGCAGATTGGGGGCGGGAGACGGTTTCATGGGGGAGTTGCCACTGACACTTGAAGGCGAGGGACGGCAGCGGATTCTGGCCGCTGCCGAAAAGCTCTTCTCCGATAAGGTATTTGATGCGGTCTCCATGAATGCCATCGCTTTGCAGGCGGGCATCAGCAAGGCCAATATCTATCATTATTTTCCCAATAAGGATGCCCTTTATCTTGCAGTATTGCGCGCGGCCAGTCGCAATTTGCGGAAACTGCTCAACGATGCGGTCGACGCCCACGGAACCGTGGTGGAGGTGCTCCGGCATTTTGCGCGTTGCCACCTCCAGGCTCTGCTGGATCGGCCGGAACTGATGCGTCTGGTATGGCGGGAAATACTCGAAAAAGGCGCGCCCAGAGCGCGGGAGTTTGCAGAACAGGGTTTTACGGATGTATTTTCGGCCTTGGTTGCGGTCTTGGAAAGCGGGCAGGCCCGGGGCGAACTACGGGCGGATTTCAACCCTGCCTTGGTGGCAACCCTGATGTTGGGCGCGAATGTTTTCTTTTTTCAGTCCCGGGATATTCTGCGCCATTATCCGGCTGTGGGCTTTGCCGATGATCCCGCAGGTTATGACGCTGGGATTGTCGAGATTCTTCTGCGCGGGCTGATTCCGGAATCTTCAGCAGACACGGTACGTGCATGACAAACTCCATACCCAACGATCCCCACCTGCAGGCTCGCATACTGGTGGAAGCCCTGCCTTACATGCAGCGTTTTCACGGCCGTACCATCGTCATCAAGTACGGTGGCAACGCCATGACCGATGCCCGACTTCAGGAGCAGTTTGCCTACGATGTAACCCTGATGAAACAGGTGGGTATGAATCCGGTGGTGGTGCATGGGGGCGGGCCGCAGATCGGTGCCATGCTGGAGCGACTCGGGGTGCATACCCATTTTGTGGACGGCATGCGGGTGACCGATGCCGCGACCATGGAAGTGGTGGAAATGGTCCTTGGCGGGGGCGTCAACAAGGAGATCGTGCAGGCCATCAATCGTGCGGGCGGCCGCGCCGTGGGGTTGACCGGCAAGGACGGCGGCTTGCTCCGGGCGCGGCCCCTGCACCGGGGTGGTGTGGATCTCGGACTGGTGGGCGAGGTCGCACGGGTGGACCCGGATATTATCCGTCTGCTGGATCAGGGTGATTTTATTCCGGTGGTGGCGCCAGTCGGGGTGGGTTCCCTGGGCGAATCCTATAATATCAATGCCGACCTGGTGGCAGGCGCTCTCGCCGCGACGTTGCGTGCGGAGAAGCTGATCCTGATGACCAATGTCGCCGGTGTGCTGGATGCTGACGGGCAGTTGCGCGCTCGTCTGGAGGCTGCCGAAGTGGACCGGATGATCGCCGATGGCCGTATTTACGGCGGTATGTTGCCCAAGATCCAGTGCTGTCTGGACGCCGTGGCGGCGGGCGTGCAGGCTTCACATATCATCGATGGTCGGGTACCCCATGCATTATTGCTGGAAATATTCACCGACGCGGGGGTCGGTACATTGATCTCCGACGCGCGCTGAACTTGGGTCGCCTGCGCGTGCGTTGGTGCAGATCCCGCCGCCACGGTTAAATTTCCGGCGTTACCGGCAGGGCCGGTAACGTCAGAGCTCAGAAGATCGGCCGCAGCGCCTTGACCCAACCCGGCGCTCCGCCCGTATCCACCGTTACCGACGCGCTGGTACCGATCCGTAGCGGGAACCCGGAGTCCGGATTGGTGATGAGCACACGCACCGGTACCCGCTGTGTCACCTTTACCCAGTTACCCGTAGCATTTTCCGGAGGCAGCAGGGAGAAGGCGTTTCCGGCACCGCCGCTCAGGCTCACCACCTTTCCCTTGAAGCGATGGTTGGGGTACATGTCCACCGTGATTTTCGCACTCTGTCCCGGGTGTACCCGGCCGAGATCGGTTTCCTTGTAGTTGGCCTCGACCCAGTATTCCGCATTGCCGATCAGGGGGAACAGGTCCTGATTGACGTTGACCACGTCGCCCACATGGATTTTATCCACTTTGCTGACGACCCCCGCGATGGGCGCGTAGAGCATGGTTTCAGACAGATAGAACCGGGCGGTGCGCAGGGTGGCCTTGGCGGCGGCGATGCGGGCATCGTTAAGGACTTGCTGCGCCTGCGTCTCCGCCAGGGCCGCCTGATCGGCGGTCAGGCGCGCCCCGGCACTTTTCGCCGCGGTCATTTCGTTATCCGCCTGTTGCGCGGACAGATATTTCTGCGCCGCCAGCGCCGCCGCGCGTTGGGCGTTGTGCCGGGCATTCTGGTAATTGACCTGGTCGGCGCTGATATTGGCGCGCGCTCCGGCAATATTGGCCTGAATGGCGGCCGTCTGCCGTTCCGCCTGGGTCAGTTCGGCCTCGGCTTTCTGCACGTCGTAGAGATAGGCCCGCGGATCCACCTTGACCAGAGGTTGTCCCGCCTGCACGACCTGATTGTCATGCACATAAATGGCGACAATATGTCCCGTAACCCGCGGTGCGATGTTCACGACATGGGCATGCAGATAAGCATCGTCGGTGTTGGGATAGTAATCAGAAATCTGGAAGTATGCATAGGCGCCAAAGGCAACCACGACGATGATGACCAGAACCAAAAGGCGTTTGAGCCAGCGCATATGTGTCCCTTGTTGAATCCAAGCCGCCGGGTGACTCTCCGGACCTGTTGCGACGGTCGGTTCATGCGCAAACCCTGCTTACAATGGGTTTTGGCACAGTATATGCGCGGCTCAGGCCCATCAGGATTTTTTGACATGCGTGCTGAGCGAACGCATACTGACCGTTCGGTTGATACCATAACGCAAACGATTCCTGTCGGCAAGGCGGCCGACACATCTTTTAACTAAGGAGCAGTCATGAAGGACGGTAATGAAATCCTGGCGAGGATTCTGGGTGTGACGGCATTGGGTCTGCTGGCGGCCGGGCCAGCCAGGGCCGAGGACGCGGGTTTGCATGTGATCCAGGGCGGGCCTGCGTATTTCAACGCCGGTATCGGCGCCTTTAACGCGGCTGGCGTCGAGCCCGGTCCCGGACATCGGGGTAATGCGACCCTTCCGGAGATCGATCTGGAATACCAGTCTGCCTCCAAGTTGTTCGGCATCGGCGCGCTATGGGGTATCGTCGCCAATACCAACGGCGGTTTCATGGGCTACACCGGCTTTTACTCGGATATTGCCTGGGATCACTGGGTACTGACGCCGGTGCTCGCCATGGGCGGATATAATCAGGGGCGTGGCAAATATCTGGACGGCACCTTCCAGTTTCGTCTGGAGTTGAATCTGGCTTATCAGTTTGCCGATCAGTCGCGGTTGGGGGTCAAGATCGCCCACATTTCCAATGCATATATCGCCAACGAGGATCCCGGCGAGGATGAGGTGCTGCTGACGTACGCCATCCCCCTGTCTTTTGGTGACCACTCCTGACGGGGCCGGTCCGTCCGGCTGGCCCTTTGTCGCCGACCGTCAGTCCGCGCTGCGGTGCAGGCCCAGTCGGTTGAACAGGGCCTGATCATGCCCTGTGCTGGCATTCCCTGTCGTCAGCAGGCGATCCCCAAGAAAAATGCTATTGGCGCCGGCCAGGAAGGCGAGCGCCTGTAATTCGTCGCTCATGGCTTCGCGCCCCGCCGAAAGCCGTACGTAGGCCTTGGGGAAGAGGATTCTGGCGACCGCGACGGTGCGCACGAATTCGAAGCCGTCAATCGGCTCCGCAGCCTCCAGCGGGGTGCCGGGAATGGGCACCAGGGCGTTGATGGGGATACTCTCCGGAGCCTGGGGCAGCTGCGCGAGCACTTGCAGCATCCGCGCCCGGTCCCGGCGGGACTCTCCCATGCCGAGAATGCCGCCGCTGCAAATCCGGATACCGGCGTCACGCACCGCCTCCAGGGTATCGAGGCGGTCCTGATAACTACGGGTGTGGATGACCTCACCATAAAACTCGGGGGAGGTGTCGAGATTGTGGTTGTAGTAGTCGAGGCCGGCATGCTGTAGGCGTTCCGCCTGCCCCGGTTTGAGCATCCCCAGCGTCACGCAGCTTTCCAGGCCATACTCCTTGACCACGCCGATCATGGCGGCTACTTTTTCGATATCCCGGTCGTGGGGCGAGCGCCAGGCGGCCCCCATGCACAGGCGCTGGGCCCCATTGGCTTTGGCCTCGCGCGCGGCGGCACGCACCTGTTCAAGATCCATCAGCGGTTCGGCCTGGAGGGCCGTCTGGTGATGGACGCTCTGGGAGCAGTAGCCACAATCCTCGGGGCAACCGCCGGTCTTGATGGAGAGGAGGGTGGAGCACTGGATGGCGTTTGGATCAAAATGTAGCCGATGCACCTGTTGCGCCTCATAAATCAGATCGTTGAATGGGCGGCCATAGATTTCGAGGATGGCATCAAGAGTCTGCAGTGCTGTGCTGTTGTTCATCGGTCTTCCCTGTCGAGAGCAGGTGAGTGGGCGGATTCGGCATATTTTCTGAGTTGAGTCTGAACGTGCGTGGACGCTGCGCTAATCCTGAGCACCTTGTCCCGCGCACTCTCCCCCTGCACCAAAGTGATCTGCTGTCTTTTAAGGCGCAGGGTAGCACAGAGCAAAGCCGAAAGTGCAGTATTGGCAGCGCCGTCCACGGGCCGGGCACGCAGGCGAATTTTGAGGGCATCGCCGTGACATCCGCCGATGGCATCGGTCTTGGCACCCGGCTGTACGTGGACACGTAAATACAGGTCGTCGCCGTCTGCCCGCAGGTATGGGGGGCATGTTTCTGAGGAGGTCATGTGCTGCAGTCCGTCGTAAAGGGGTTACCCGCCCAGATTGAGGATGGCATGAACCAGCAGCCCCTTGAGCACTTCGATGATCAACAGGGCTGCCAGCGGACTGAGGTCGAATCCGCCGATGGGCGGGATGATCCGCTGCAGAGGATAGAGAATGGGTCCGGTAAGCCGATCCAGAAACTGTATGACCGGATTGCGTGGATCGGGCTGTACCCAAGACAATATGGCGCGGATGAGAATTGCCCAGAACAGCAAGGTCAAAAGAAGGCTGGTAAGGCGTGCCGCCATAATGCTCAGTTCGGTCATGGTGTATCCTTTTCCGGGCTGCCCAGAGCGCGGCTGCGCTCCGCCGCGGCGGCCAGGGCCCGCTGCGCCAGTGGCCGCAGGTGCCCTTCCCAGACCGCCAAACCCGCCGCCGTGGTGCCACCCGGACTGGTGACCTGATGGCGTAACTCGGTCGGGCTGAGGGTGCTGGCAGCCGCCATCTGTGCGGTACCGAGCACCGTTTGCAGAGCGAGGGCGCGCGCGGTGGCACGGTCCAGGCCCTGCAGCACGGCGGCATCTTCAAGGGCTTCCAGAAACAGCAGGACATAGGCAGGGCCGCTTCCGGACAGTGCCGTAACGGTGTCCATTAGGGATTCATCGCTCAGCCAGTAAGTCTGGCCCACGGCAGACATGATAAACCCGGCAGTCTGGCGTTGCGCGGCGCTCACCGAATCGCGGGCGTACAGGGCCGTCGCCCCGGCACCGACTTGCGCCGGGGTGTTGGGCATGCCGCGCACGATGGCGCTCCCGGGGTTCAGTTCGGCCGCAATGCGCGCGCTGCCGATGCCGGCGGCCACAGAGAGGAAGAGCACCCCGGCATCGGCGAAGGCCTGTCGCCACAGCGCGAGCACTGCGGATATCTGCTTTGGCTTGGCAGCGTAGATGACCACGCTGTTGGCAGGCAGACTTTGAGCCGTTGCCGCCAGACTGCGGACGCCGAACTCTTCGGCAAGTGCGTCACGGTGTGCACTGCTGGGGGCATGAACCTGAATCTGCTCGCCCGCAATGCCCTGACGCCGCAGACCGGCGATGAGGGCGCGAGCCATATTGCCGGCACCAATGAAGACAATATTCTGAGGTATCATAAGGGCTCCTGAGCACGGGCTCCGAAGAGGATGGTGCCAAGACGGATTTCTGTGGCACCCTGTTGCAGGGCCTGGAGGTAATCCGCCGAAGTGCCCATGGAGAGGGTATCCAGATCGGCATGGACCTGGGTCTGCCGCAGTGCGAGAAAAAGTTCTGCCATCCGGCGGAAGTCGGCCTCGGCCAGCTCCGGTTGCGGGTGGACCAGGGCCATCAGGCCGCGGAGCCGTAAACGGGACAACCGGGAAATGACCAGGGCCAATTCCGGAACCTCTTCTGGCGCGCAGCCCCCCTTGGTTTCCTCCCCACTGATGGCGACTTCGATCAGCACATTCAGCGGCTCCATGCCCGCGCGGGCGGCATGGAGCCGTTCTGCGATGACTGGGCGGTCCACACTTTCTACCCAGTCGAAATGCCGGGCCATTAGGGCGGTCTTGTTGCGCTGGATGCGACCGATGAAATGCCAGATGATGCCATCCAGATCTCTCAGTGCCGTCTGTTTGTCCAGGGCCTCCTGCAGGAAGTTTTCGCCGAAGTGGCGAAGTCCGAGCGCGTAGGCGTCACGTAGTGTCGCCGCCGTAACGTGCTTGCTGGCAGCCAGCAAGCACTGCGGTGGGTGATCGGCAATCTCCCATTGCACATGGGCTAGGCGTTCGGCGATGGACATCGGTCTCCGGCAGACGTGGGCGAAATGGTCAAGGTCGGCTATAGTAACGCCCAATAGCCTTTGGCCCCAAATCATGGGGCGTTCATGTCGGGAGCCGCACGATGGATATTTCAGAACTGCTCGCCTTCGCGGTGAAAAACAATGCGTCGGACACCCATATCTCGGCAGGTCTGGCGCCGATGCTGCGGATCAATGGTGACATCCGTCCGCTGAATGTGGAGGCGCAGGACAGCAAAACTGTACACAGCATGATTTACGACATCATGAACGATTTCCAGCGGAAGGGGTATGAGGAGAACCTGGAAATCGACTTCGCCTATGAACTGCCGGGTGTGGCGCGTTTCCGGGTGAACGCCTTCAACCAGGACCGCGGACCGGCTGCGGCGTTCCGGACGATTCCTGCGAGTGTGCTGACGCTGGAAGACCTCCATGCGCCCGGTTCTTTCAAGGAGATCATCAACGTGCCGCGCGGACTGGTATTGGTCACGGGGCCGACCGGATCAGGTAAGTCAACGACGCTGGCAGCGATGGTGGATCATATCAATGCGAATCGCGCCGACCACATCATTACCATTGAAGATCCCATCGAATTCCTGCACACCCCCAAGAAGTGCCTGATCAACCAGCGCGAGGTGGGTGCCAGCACCCACTCCTTTGAAAACGCCCTGCGCTCGGCTTTACGTGAAGATCCCGATATCATTCTGGTGGGCGAGCTACGCGATCTGGAGACCATGCGCCTGGCGCTGACCGCGGCAGAGACCGGCCATATCGTGTTTGCGACGCTGCATACCAGCTCCGCACCAAAAACCATCGACCGTATTGTCGATTCCTTTCCCGGGGGGGAAAAGGACATGGTGCGCGCCATGCTGTCCGAATCCCTGCGCGCGGTCATTTCCCAGACTCTGCTCAAAACGGCCGACGGCAAGGGACGGGTCGCCGCGCACGAAATCATGATCGCCACCCCGGCTATCCGCAACCTGATTCGTGAGAACAAAGTTGCGCAGATGTACTCGGTGATCCAGACCGGGCAAAATCAGGGTATGCAAACCCTGGACCAGTGTCTTGCCGATCTGGTGCGTGCCCACAAGGTGACTCGCGAAGATGCGCTGCGCCGGGTACAGAACAAAGACAGCTTCATGAACGTGGCCTGAGGATAATTTATGTCTGTACTGGATGACCTGCTGGTCCTGATGGTGGAAAAAAACGGCTCGGACCTGTACCTCACCGTGGGCTCGCCACCGGTCATGAAAGTCGACGGGCGGACGGTTCCGCTGGGGACAGAAATGCTGAAACCGGGTCAGGTGCTGAATCTGGCCAAGGAAATTCTGGGGATGGAGCGCTTGCAGGAGTTCCAGCACGAGAAAGAAATCAATATGGCCATTTCCGTGCCCGAGGTGGGGCGTTTCCGGGTCAACGGCTTTTTCCAGCGTGGTGAACTGAGCTTTGTCCTGCGCGCCATCAAGACCCAGATTCCCAGCCTGGAGCAGCTCAGGCTGCCGCCGATACTGAAAGATCTGGCCATGACGTCGCGGGGGCTGGTGCTCTTCGTCGGTTCTACCGGTTCCGGGAAAAGCACCTCTCTGGCGTCGATGGTCCAGTATCGCAACCAGAATGCGGCGGGTCATATCCTCACCATTGAGGATCCGATCGAGTTTCTGCACCGGAATGCGAAGTCCATCGTCAATCAGCGCGAAGTGGGCATCGATACCCTGAATTATGAGCGGGCGCTGGAGAATGCATTGCGGGAGGCGCCGGATGTCATCCTGATCGGCGAAGTGCGCAGCCGGGACACCATGGATCATGCCATCGCTTATGCCGAAACCGGGCACCTGTGTATGTCGACCCTCCATGCGAACAATGCCAATCAGGCCATTGAACGTATCATCAATTTTTTCCCGGAAGATCGTAAAAAACAGTTGCTCATGGATCTTTCGCTCAATTTGCGTGCCGTAGTCTCACAGCGCCTGTTGCCGGTCAAGGGGCAGAGCGGACGAATCGCTGCAATGGAGGTGCTGATCAACACTCCGGCCATTGGCGATCTGATCTACAAGGGTGAAGTGGGCTTGCTGAAGGACGCCATGTCGCGAACGAATGACGTCGGTATGCAGACGTTTGATCAGAGCCTGCTGCAGCTGTTTATGGATGGACTGGTGGAATATGACGATGCCTTGCGCGCGGCCGATTCGCAGAACGATCTGCGCCTCGCCATCAAACAGGCGTGTATGCGTTCGGGCATGGCAGATCCTGGGGCCGCCACCTCTGCGGAAGGGCAGTGGCGTATTCAGTCTTGAGCGACGTGTGGCTGCTACCGGCCGTGTGGGCTGTTCTGGCGGCCTGGCTGGTGCTGTTTTTCGGGCGGGGCGCTTTCTGGCGGGCAGATCAGCGTCTTCCACCCCGCGAAAGCAACCCACAGAGAAGCTGGCCAGAAGTCACCGCCGTGGTGCCTGCGCGTAATGAAGCAGAGGGTATTGGTGCCTGCGTAACGGCCCTGTTGGGGCAGGATTACCCCGGCGTCTTGCGGGTCATCGTGGTGGATGACCAGAGCACGGATGGCACCGCAAAGTGCGCGCGGGAGGCGGCACGGCAGATGGATGCCTCCTCCCGTCTGGAGGTGCTGACCGGCACGCCGCTGCCGGAAAACTGGGCGGGCAAGGTCTGGGCCATGGACCAGGGGGTGGCCGCGGCCGGCCCGGTGCCGTTTCTCTGGTTCACCGACGGCGATATCGTGCATGGGCCGGATGTCTTGCAGCGCCTCGTCACCCGGATAGAGGATCGGGACCTGTCATTGGTCTCGCTGATGGTGATGCTCTCCTGCCGCGGTTTTTGGGAGCATCTTCTGATTCCGCCCTTCATCTTCTTCTTCCAGATGCTGTACCCCTTTCCCTGGGTCAACGACCCACACCGGACTCTGGCTGGTGCGGCGGGGGGGTGCATGCTGCTGCGTCGGGAGGCACTCGAAAAGGCCGGCGGGTTCGCCGCCATGCGTGCCGCACGCATAGACGACTGCACGCTGGCAGCGTTACTGAAGCCCCATGGCGCGATCTGGCTGGGTTTAGGGACGGAGAGCTATAGTCTGCGGGATTACCGTCAACTTGGCGAAATATGGCAGATGGTAGCCCGCTCCGCCTACGTGCAATTGCGGTTCAGCCCCTGGCGGCTGCTCGGGGCGACATTGGTGATGACTTTTCTCTATGCCGGGCCGGTAGGAGGGCTGCTGTATGGACTTTGGATCGAAAATGCCTGGCTGGCGATGCCCGCGCTGCTTGCCTGTCTGCTGATGCTGACGGCCTATGTGCCCACTTTGCGGCTTTACTCGCTGAACCCCCTCCGGGCATTCAGTCTGCCCGTTGCGGCTCTGTTCTATACACTTATGACGCTGGATTCCGCCCGCCGTCATTATGGCGGCCGGGGCGGAGCGTGGAAAGGGCGGCATTATAGTGCGCCCAGGCAGGAGCGCTGAACCTCCGCCGCGCGTCGTCGGGGCCGCATTTGCACTGCTCAGCGATAATGCAGCAGATAACGCCACTCAAAGGCGACCTTGGCCGCATGCCAGAGCGAATTTGGCAGGATGCTGGCATGGTTGGGGCTGCGATAGACCATGATGCCGCTGTCCAGGGTGTCGACGATGCAGATCAATTCGCTGCGGAAAGTATCGTCTGCCGCCTTCCCCTGCAGATACAGGAGCAGGTTATGCACGGCGGTCCCGGCCTGCAGGTCCGCCATGTGGCCCTGCTTGGGTAGCCAGTCCGGGCTGCCCGCGTAAGACCCCCCGTCACCAATGACAAAGACGCCTGGGTGGTCGGGAACGGTGCAGTGCGGGTCGGACTGAAAAAAGCCACCCGCAGAGAGGGGCAATCCGCTGTCGGCGGCCCAGTCCGGGCCGGTCATGCCGGGCATGAACAGGATCAGGTCCGCGGCAATGTCGCCGCCTTCGGTCATCACTTTGTTTACCGAGAACCCACTGATTTTATGACCAAGATGGGTGCGGATATCGCGCCGCTGCATTTCCGCGAGCAGTCCTTCCACCGCCTTCGGACCCAGCCGGTTGCCCGGTTCGGTCATCGGATTGAAAAATACCAGTTCGATTTGCCCGCGTTTATCGATCTGACGAAGGTAAGTGTCGATTCCGAAGAGCAGTTCAAAGACCGGACCACCGCGTACGGCGGTCGGCTCCAGGGGGTTACCGGCGAAGCCGAGGGCAATGGTGCCTTTGTCCATCAGCGCCAAGCGGTCTCGGATGTTCTCGGCGGCATCGATGCCGTCGCAGATAGCGAAACTGTGCTCGATGCCCGGTAACTTACGGATACCGCGACCGCCGCTGGCGATGATGAGCGCGTCGTTCCGCACTTCACCCTGGTCGGTGATGACGGTACGGCCGCCATCGCGCAGGCCAGTGACGCGACCCTGATGAAACTGTACCCGTCGGCGCTGAAAGAAACGGTCCAGGGGAATCCGCAGGCTCTCGCCTTGCCGCAGCCCGGTGGGAATCCAGATCAGGCTGGGGTAGTAAACAAACTCCGCCCTGGGTGCGATGACGGTGATTTCCGCGTCGGGCATCCGGCGACGCAGGTGGCGAACGGCCGTCAGGCCACCAAAGCCTGCGCCGATAATGGTCACTTGGGTCATATGCTATTCCTCAGTAGCAGAAAACGTGGAAGGAAGCCGCAATCGGCCCCGTTCACACAGTATACTGCATCGGCGTAGCAGAGCGCCCGGCGGGCCGGACGCTGATGCTCCTCCGGCAGACTGCTCAGCCACCCAGTACACGCTGATAGTTGTCTGGTAAGGGGCTGACCTCCCGGGCCTGGACAAAGCCGCGTTGCACGAAGAGGCTGACGACGGCGCCGTGGGCCTGGATGAGGGTCACCACGTTGGGATCCTCGCTGGTCTCTTCCACAAGGACACCATGGGGTACCAGGGTCACTTCCATCCGCACCTTTTCACGTTGCGCGAAAATTTCGGGAAAGGCTGGATCCCAGAAGCGCAATCCAAAGTTTTCTTCCAGCCGGTGGTGCATGGCCGGAACATGGTCGTGCAGCAAGCCGACAATCTCCGGGTTGGCAGAAGTCGTCAGCGAACGTATGCCATTGGGAAGCTGGGTCAATTCACGCTGAATCTGGTCGTGATGGCGAAGCAGGGTATGAAAGACCTCCTGATCGTGCTGATGACGTGCCCTTTTGTCCGTGTTCCCGCTGCCCGCCAGCATTCGTTGTTCCATCGCTTCTTCGTCAGCGAGGCTCATGCCGGCAGGCCGCATGCCCGGCTCATTCCCGAAACGAATGCCGCCCTGCCCGCGTCCCTGACCTCCGCCACCGCCGCCGCGTCTCATGCCTGTCAGTACCCCTTGCACGGTATTTTGTTTGCTCATCTTAAGTACTCCTCATACACTGAGCGCCCCACAGCGCTGGTTGGCGGGCACGGCAACATGAATTTTCTTCGGTTCTGACAAGTGGAGTTCCGCCATGATGGCGATGAACTCCTCCCGGCTTTTACCCGCCAGGCGACGGTTCATACGCTTTTCCTCGCCGACGCAACTGACGTAGCGACCGGCATAGTCGTGGCCCGGATAGACCAGGGTCTCGTCGCGCAGTGTGAAGATCTTCCCGGTGATGCTGTCATAGAGCGCCCCAGCATCGCCACCCTGAAAATCCGTGCGGCCACAGCCCCCGATCAATAGTGCGTCGCCCGTGAAAACCCGGTCGCGCCAACGGTAACTAACGCAACCTGGAGTGTGGCCGGGCGTACTAATGACCCGTATGACGTCATCACCCAGCACGATAAAATCGTCATCATCGACGAGTACGTCTGCACAGGATACGGCGGCCCCGCGGCTGATCACGACTTGTGCACCGGTGCGCGCACGCAGTGCGCCGGCGCCGGTAACGTGGTCGGCGTGGACATGGGTATCGAGCACGTATGCAAGTTGCATGGATTCCCGATCAAGTATGCGCAGTACCTCATCGACGGTTTCCAGAACAGAGTCGATAACCACGGCCTCGTGCCAGGTCGGGTCGCCCAGGATGTAGGTGTAGGTGCTGGTTTCGGTTTCAAGAATCTGCCTGAAAAACATGATATCACCCCCTTGTCGGCAACGATGTTGGAGCACCAACTGGTGCCCTGAGACGCTCACCTTCCCACCATAGGACGCAGTGAGTGTGCCTGCATTGAGAATTATCAAAGTTGACTGATTTAGTTAACTAACAGGGGAGGTTCAGGCGCGGGTGCCGTCGCTGCTGGCGTACAGGAACAGGTTTCGGGAATCAGGAATCTCGATGTGCCCCTTGTGTTCGTGGAGCAGCCCGTGGCGTTTCAGGTCCGCCATGATGCGGCTGACGTGCTCGGTGGAAAGGCCGAGAAACTCCCCCAGGTCCTGACGGGTGAGGGGGAAAGGCGCCGCACGTTGTTGCGGATAGGCACCGACCCATTGGCAGAGGAATGTGGCCAGCCGGGCATCGGCCTTTTTGGCACCCAGTTCGACGATGCGGTCCTCGGCTTCCTGCAGTGCCTGTTGCCAGCGCGCAAAAATGGCTTCACGCACTGCTGGGAGACGCTGGGAAAGCGCATCCAGTGCCCTCAGTTCCAGGCGGCAGAGATCGGTGCCGGTCAAGGTAATGGCACTATGACGATGCCGGTCGGTGCGCAGTCCTTCAAAACCCAGGAGGTCGCCGTGGTGGAGCAGGCGAACGATCTGAGCGTGACCATTGGGCAGACTCTTGACCAGCTTGATGCCGCCCTGACGAAGCGTATAGGCATATTGCGCAGGGTCGCCCTCGTGATAGATCGGCGTTCCCGTCGGGACGTGGATATCGTGGACGTCCATACCGAGTTCGCAGACTTCTTCCCTGCTCAATCCGGCAAAAATGCTTCGTCCGCGCATGAGGCAATGCACACAGTCGGAGTGCTTGGCAGTCACGGGATGCGTCGATAGCAGAGGTCATAAACCGCATGCCCCAGTCGTTGCCCGCGCCGCTCGAATCGGGTCAGGATGCGGTTGTCGGGGCGGAAGATATAGCCATTGTCGGGATCTGCATTTTGCAGGCCCGGGGTGGCGTTGAGCACGGCGAGCATCTGCCCGGCATAATCCGCCCAGTCCGTGGCCAGTTGCAGTTCGCCTCCGGGCTGCAGCAGGCGGCACAACACTGCCGCAAAATCCGGCTGGATAAGACGACGTTTTTGTTGCCGCTTTTTAGGCCATGGGTCAGGAAACTGAATGATGATGCAGCGCAGAAGAGCGTCCGGCAGAGTCTTCAGCCAAGTGACCGCATCGTCGTGGACGATCCGGACGTTGTCGGTTCCGGCCTCCACCAGTTGCAGCAGCAGGGACCCGACGCCGGGTGTATGCACCTCGATGCCGATGCAGCCCCAAGTCGCCCGTTGCGCGGCGATGGCGGCCAAGTGCTCACCGTTACCAAAGCCTATTTCCAGCATAAGCGGCCTTTGGTTATTCCAGGGATCCCGCCATTCGGCATGGGCATCTATCTGTCGGGCTGGCAAATATTCCGCAACAGCCCGTGTTTGGGCAGCGGTGATGCGGCCCTGGCGCAGGACGAAACTGCGGATGGCCCGATGGCTGGTCTTGAGCGCTTCTTCCATGACAGGCATTATAACTCGTTTGGGGTCAGGGCGTAGAGGGGCAGGTATGGAACAACCGGTAGTAGGTGTGGTGATGGGCAGCGAAAGCGACTGGGAAGTGATGCGCGCCGCGGTGGAACATCTGCAGGCGTTGTCCATTCCCTGCGAACAGCGTGTCGTATCCGCACACCGCACGCCGGACCTCCTTTTTGAATATGCGGCTGGTGCCGCGCCACGGGGGCTGCGATGTATCATTGCCGGCGCTGGCGGCGCTGCGCACCTGCCCGGCATGCTGGCGGCCAAGACCATCGTGCCGGTGCTGGGCGTACCGGTGCCTTCCCGGCATCTGCAAGGCCTGGATTCTCTATTGTCTATCGTGCAGATGCCAAAGGGGGTGCCGGTGGCCACCTTTGCCATCGGCGCGGCGGGTGCTGCCAATGCTGCGCTGTTTGCTGCCGCGATGCTGGCTGGCGCCGATGCGGCGCTGGCCCGGCGCCTGTTGGATTTTCGCGCGCGCCAGGAGACTGCAGTGATGGCCATGACCTTGCCTGAGACCGGCCTTTGATCCTGCCCGGCGCTACTCTCGGCGTGCTCGGTGGCGGACAACTCGGTCAGATGTTTGCTCTCGCCGCCCGGCGAGTCGGCTACGGCGTATGGGTATTGGACCCCGATCCGGATTGTCCCGCCGCCGCGGTGGCAGACCGCCATCTCTGCGCGGCGTATGACGATATCCACGCATTACGGGAGTTGACGGGTACCTGTGCGGCGGTTACTACGGAATTCGAGAATGTTCCGCTGGCTGCCTTGGAGCGTGTCGCCCGGGAGGTACCGATGCATCCCGGCGTCGGGGCGGTGGCCATTGCCCAGGATCGGGCACGGGAAAAGGCCTTTTTCCGCGACCTGAATCTGGCTGTTGCGCCTTTCGCACTGCTGCGCAGCGCCGCTGACTTTGCAGCGGCGGCGGCAGCCGTGCCCTTTCCGGCCATTCTCAAGACTGCGCGTCTCGGTTACGACGGCAAGGGGCAGATTGATGTGGCTTCCGCAGCAGACCTGGCTGCCGCCTGGATATCACTGGGGGAGACGGAAGCGGTGCTGGAAGGGCGCGTCGCGCTGGCTCAGGAGCTTTCCGTCATTCTGGCGCGCACTATCGAAGGCATGATGGTGTTCTACCCGGTGGCCGAAAATATCCATTACCGGGGCGTTCTCGACCTCAGCATCGTACCCGCCCGTGCCGTCGAACCGCTGCAGGAGCAGGCGCGATACAGCGCCGCACGGATTGCCGGGGCGCTGGATTATGTCGGCGTGTTGGCGGTCGAATTTTTTGTGGATGGCACCGGTCAACTGTTGGTGAACGAGATGGCGCCCCGTCCTCACAACAGTGGTCACTTTACCGTGGACGCCTGTGTGCATAGCCAGTTCGACCAGCAGGTGCGGGCCCTCTGCGGACTGCCTCTCGGGGATACCCGCCTGATCAGCCCTGTGGTGATGATGAATCTGCTGGGTGACCTCTGGGATAGGGGGGGGCCGGACTGGGACGCGCTGCTGCGTCATCCCCAGCTCAAGCCCCACCTGTACGGGAAAAAGGAGGCCAGGCCGCGGCGCAAAATGGGGCATGTGAACGCGCTCGCCCTGGACACGGGTCGGGCGCTTGACGTACTGGAAACCCTGCGTCGTGACTGGCGATGGCCAAACTGAAGAAGACGGAAACCCTGTTTTTGCGGTCGCGGCCTAACGCCCGTCCTGCCGTCGGGAAAGCCATTGGGCAAGCCACAGCAGTACGGCGCAGGTGAGGAAAAAGACCAGACTCCAGTGCGTAACGGGCCATCCAGCCAGGGTGCGGGCTCCGGCGACGGCACAGGATCCCTGTCCCGAGAAGACCGAGGCCGCCTCTTTGCCCCAAGGTCCGAAACTACGCCCACTCCGGAAGATATCCACTGCTGTGCATGCCTCGGGTGCGTGGCTTGCGATCGCGCTGAGATGCCATTGCCACCCGGCAAGCCCCGCGCCCGCCAGGGCATAGCCACTGGCCAGCATCCACAATCCGCGCCGTGCCGCACCCGTCCAGAAAAATCCCATCACGACGATGAGCAGCACGGCGACATTGGCTAGGCGCTGATACACACAGAGACTGCACGGTTCGTAGCCCCGTGCGAATTGCAGCCAGAGAACCAGGACAAAGGCACCGGCTGCCGCGCTCGCCACCAGCACCGCGATCAGGCCGGATAGCCTCGCCGGGCTCATGACGCGTCGAGCAGGTCTTTCCATTGTGCGTTATCGGGTGGGCCTAAAAGATAATGGATTTTTTTGCCCCGCTGGTAGACCAGAAAAGGCACAGCGGCACCTTCCATCCCAAAAAGTTCGGATTCTTTGCCGTCGAGACGGGACTGGTTGAATTGAAGTTGGTTCTGCACGTTGGCGATCACTGTGGCGTCGGCAGGCTGGATGCCACCTTCCGGACCGTTTTGGGTCATGGCAAAACCTTTTTCCGTCCGCCGGAGGGCGGCCAGAGGCTCGGGTGCTGCGAGAATGGCTGCAGCCTTGCCCTTGCTGCCGGGCGACAGGAAACCGACGATGACGAAGCGCACGCGCAATTGTCCACCATCAACGGGATTTTGCAGCCAGACATACGTCTGGTGGCAATAGGGACAGTTAGGATCCAGAAAATCATAGAGGATGGGCCCTTTGCTGCCTTCTTCGATGTAGCGGGTGTGGCTCAGTGCTTGCCAGTAGTCGAGATCATGATCGGAGGCCGCTGTCGCCCCCTGTGCGATGCCGATGCTCGTGGTCAGAATGACCCCGCCAAACGCCAGCGAACGGGTCAGGGTCTGAACTGCGCGAACAATCGTCATGATCCGTTTTTCTCCAGAGATATGGGGGACTCGATGCGCAACAGGGCGACATGCTGCCGACTATAGAGTTCATAACCCGAGTAGAGTTCCTGTACATGCAACGCTCCGGGTAATTCTGTCCGCAGGGCCGGTACATCGCGGCTCGGCAGGGCGAGATAGGCGGTGCCGTGGCCATCGGCAACGACGCGCCGGATCTCCTGCGGGTTTTTCAACTGATGCACGCGCATGGCGCCACGCCCGCCATAAAAGAGAAAACTCGGCTCAAACCACTGCCAGGTCGCGATGGCGTAGGGTCCTGCGCCCACATTGGCGCGGATCATGCGGCCCATGGTCACCGAGGGTTTCAAGACATCCAGGGCGGGTATGGCCAGCAATACCAGGCAGGCTGTGAGGGCCACCGCGCCTGCTCCGAGGCTGCTGATGACCGGCAGCAGCAGGCCTCGCCAGGCGAAGAGCAGACTGAGCAGCGCTGCGGCGATATAGGGCAGGCCCAGATAGGCCATGCCGCCCAGGGGCGGAATTTTTTCCGGTACCAGCCAGGCCCCCAGGGCCGCCAGAATGATACCCACCAGCAATAAAGCCACGAGGGACAGGACGACACCGCGACGACCGAGGGGCTCCGTCCCGTTCAACGCCCGGTAAAGGCGCGCCGCAATAAGGACAAAGAGGGGGGGGTAGGCTTCCCAGACGTAATTGGGGAGCTTGGTGGCGCCGAGGCTGAAAAAAGCGACCCAGATAACGACCCAGACCAGCATGAAGGTATCGGCGGGTGCCTGTTGCAGCAGCGTCGTCCGTCTCTGCCAGATTTCCGCAATGGTCTGCGGCAGAAAAATCGTCCAGGGCAGCAGCGCCAACGCCATGGTGAAGAAATAATAATAAATCGGACCCCAATGCCCCTGCATGGCGGCGGCGTAGCGATCGATGTTCTGCTGATCAATGAACAGGCGATCCCAGGCCCAATGGGTCTCCATGCCCACCGCCAGATACCAGGGTAGGGTGACGACCAAAAACAGTGGTATACCCCAGGCCAGGCGGCCGCGGCGCCAAAGACCCGGCAGTTCCCGGCGCAGCAGCAGGAAAACCACAATGACAAGGCCGGGCAGGAGGAAGCCTATGGGGCCTTTGGCCAGGGTCGCCAACCCCATCGCTGCGTAGGCGATCAGATAGTCACGCTCCGCTTTTTCCGGGTAAAGATAACCCCGCAGGTAGGAAACCAGTGCGATAGTGACAAAGAGAATCAACAGAGGATCCGGCACTGCGGCCCGAAAGATGATCTGGCTATGGAGGGCTGTGGCAGCCAGTAGTCCGGCCAGCAGCGCAGTCTGCTCCCCATAGGGGCGACGCAGGGCCAGCGCCAGATAGAATACCAGCAGCGCCCCCATGGCCACCGAGCCGATACGCAGACCCCAACTGTTCATTCCCAGCACCTGTACCCCGGCCCACATCAACCAGTAATTGAGGATGGGTTTGTCGGGACGCAGTGCTGCGTTGAATGTGGGGACCACCAGGTTGTGATGCACCATCATTTCTTTCAGAGCCTGGGCATTGTTGGGCTCATCAATGTCCCAGAGGCTGGAATTTCCGGTATGAAAGGCCAACAGCCAGAAGGCAAAAAGGAACAGAATCAGCGCCTGAAAGAGAAAAGTCCCCTGACGCCGTTCAGACATCCCGCGCCCCGCCCTTCATGATGCGCGCCTTGTCCCGCTGCCATTCCCGGTCTTTGACCGTGGCACGTTTGTCGTGCTCCTGTTTGCCCTTCACCAGTGCGATTTCCACTTTGGCACGGCCCTGCTTCCAGTACATGGCCAGGGGCACGATCGTAAAGCCCTTGCGCTCGACACTACCGATCATGCGATTGATCTGTTCCCTGTGCATCAGCAGCTTGCGGGTGCGTGTCGGGTCAGGGTTTATATGAGTGCTGGCGGTAAGCAGTGGACTGATGTGCGCGCCCAGCAACCAGAGTTCCGCATTTTTGACGATGATATAACTGTCTTTGAGCGTGAGCCGGTTGGCACGCAGCGACTTCACCTCCCAGCCCTGCAAGACCATGCCGGCTTCAAAGCGCTCTTCAATGAAGTACTCATGTTTCGCCTCGCGATTGAGGGCGATGGTGCTGCTCATCCTGCACCTCCCGTGCCGGTCAGTCGCGTATTGTACGGGAAAAGGCCAGTGCGCAGAAAGGTGGCATTGACTTTGTCGTCGTTCCTGTGGAAGGTAACCAGCATGCACCATAGCGGAGCCTGAAGACGTGCCGAAGCTGTTGCCCGACCATTTCGCGGCGCATCGCCAAAGACGCTGGGAGCCCATTCCCGAAGCCGTGCTGCTGAGCGAAATGCCTGCTATCGCCGAATGGTTGGAGCAGTGCCTGCGCGACGCGCACAACGAGATTCTCTTTGAAAACTATATTTTTGCCGGAGGCGACTGGCCCCGGCGTGTCTTGCGTATCCTCTGCGACAAGGCGGCGGCTGGGGTGGAGGTCTATATCACCCTGGACGCTCTGGGCAGCCGCAGCTTTCCGGCCGCCTGGGCGGCTGAGTTGCGCGCCGCTGGTGCCCAGTTACACTGGTACCATCACCTGCAAACCAATGGGCTGGAAAAAAGCCTGCGGCGCAGTCACCGGCGCATCGTCGTGGTGGATGGTGAGTGGGCTGCGGTTGGTGGTTTCGCGATTGCGGATGACTGGCTCACCGGCGTTCCCGGCACCGTGCCCTATCGGGAGATGCTCTTTGCCTGTCGTGGCCGCTTGGCGGAACAAGGCCGCCAGGTTTTTTTTCGTCATCGCCCCGAGTCGCTTCCGTCGCCGGGCACGGCGGCATCCTTCCCCTCCGATACCTTGTGGTGGGGTTTCGGCCGTTTCGTAGAGGGGGCGCCGCCGAAAAATCTGGCGGTGCGTCGCCGTCTGCTCGCTGCCATCCGTGCGGCGCACCGCAGTATCTGGATCGCTACTCCCTATTTCAATCCCGATCCTATCGTCCTGCGGGCGGTGTATCATGCCGTTCAACGGGGTGTCGACGTCAGACTTCTGCTCGCCGGCAGAATCACCGATCATCCGCTTTTGCGATTCGGGATTCAGGCGTACTATCAAAAACTGATGCGCAGAGGGGTGCATATATACGAATATGAGGGTGCCTTTCTGCATGCGAAATATCTGTTGGTGGATGATTCCTGGGCATCCATCGGCTCCGCGAATCTCGATTTTCTGAGCCTGTGGTTCAACCATGAACTGAACCTGGAGCTGCGTGCTCCCCTCGCGGCGCTATTGCTGCATACCCTGTTTTTACGTGAATTCGCCCAGGCGCGGAACATCGACCCGGAGCCCTGGCGCAAACGGCCCCGCTGGCGGCGGGTCGTGGAATGGTTTTTGGTACGGATAGATCGTTGGGTACAGGCGCATGCGCTGGGGCAGCGCCGATATTGAGAGGATTTCATGCATCATATTTGTAAGACCGCCGTGCTGCCTTACAGTGCGGCGCAGATTTTTGCCCTGATAGAGGATATCCGCGCCTATCCGCAATTTTTACCCTGGTGTGGGCGAACCCGGATCATCCAGTCGAAAGAGGATGAAGTGGTTGCCGAGATCACCATCTCCCACGGCGCTTTTGGCAAATCCTTCACTACCAAGAATCGTTACCAGCGGCCCAAGATGGCGGAGGTGCGGCTGGTCAATGGTCCCTTCCGCTTTCTGGAAGGGCTCTGGCAACTGGAACTGGACGCCAGGGGCACCAAAGTAACCCTGGATATGCGTTTTGAGTTCGCGTCCCGGTTGCTGGGTGCGTTTCTAGAACCCATATTCAAGCAGGCGGCGGAAACCATGGTGCAACGCTTCGCGCAACGTGCGCGGGCCGTATATGGCCCGCCGCGCATGTTGGGGGCACAAGAACCTGGGGACGCCCCGCACTCCGGCCATCCCTAAGACGCGGTGGCCGCTGTCGTCGGCGTGGAGCTCCGTACGTCTCCCTGCACGCCGATCAGCTTGTCGTCCTTGTCAAAAAGCACCAGAACCTTGCGGACCTCCGTATTGCCATAGGCCGGCTTGAAGCTGTAGGCATACACCCACTGATGGGGATGCCAAGGGTCCTGCAGGAGTGGCGAGCCAAGGATGGCGCGCACCTGCAGCTCATCCATACCCGGGTGTAGTTCGGCCAGCTCCTTGGCGGTGATGACATTGCCCTGCTGCACATCGACGCGGTAAATGCTGCAGGCGCCGAGCGGCAGGGCACAGAAAGTAAGCAGAATAATCAGGCGGAAGCTTCTCATGGTCCTTGTCTTGGGCGTCAGGTGCAACTATCCTAAACCATTACGCATGGCCATTGCTACGAGCGAATGATCGACGAACGAATGAACAGCGATGAATTGAAACGCGCCGGCCTCAAGGCGACCTTGCCGCGGCTGAAGATACTCCGCATTTTTGAGGACAGCGACGCACGGCATCTTACGGCCGAGGAAATTTACCGGCTGTTGCTGGAGACCGGTGAAGAAGTGGGTCTGGCGACGGTCTATCGAGTGCTTACGCAGTTTGAAATGGCCGGATTGGTGCGAAGGCACCACTTTGAGGGCGATAAGGCGGTCTTTGAGCTCAATGAGTCCGGCCACCACGATCATATGGTGTGTACCGCCTGTGGTAAGGTACTGGAGTTTTTCGACGAGATGCTGGAGGCCCGGCAGCGGGAACTCGCTGCGAACCAGGGCTTTTTTATCAGCGACCACAGCCTCTATCTCTATGGCACCTGTCTTGGCATGCAGGACGTGGGGATTTGTTCACTAAGGGACGACGATGCACCCGGAGCCAGTGCGAATTAGCCGTGGTCGCTGCTGAGCACCAGGTTGTCACGGTGGATGATCTCGAACTCGTCCACATCGCCGAACAATGCGCAGAGTGCCTTGCTGCCCTTACCTAGCCGCAGCAGGACTTCCTGCTGCGCGAAGTTCACCAGGCCGCGCGCGACCTCATGACCTTCCGGGTCCACACAGCGCACCAGATCGCCGCGCTGGAAGTTGCCCTCGCTGGCGGTAATACCGACTGGAAGTAGACTGCTGCCTTTTTCCCGGAGTACCCGCACGGCGCCCGCGTCCAGATGGAGTGTCCCGGACGGGCGCAACTGCCCCGCCAGCCAGCGCTTGCGCGCGGCCAGTTTGGCGACGCCCGGACGAAAATACGTCCCCACCTCTTCCCCGGACCAGATGCGTAACAAGATGTTGTCGGCGCTGCCCGGGGCGATGAGGGTGGCGGCGCCCGACTGGGCGGCACGGCCGGCTGCCCGCACCTTGGTGATCATGCCTCCGCTCCCCAGCATTGTCCCGGCACCACCGGCCATCCGTAGCAGTTCCGGGTCTCCGGCCTGCACTTCCGAAAGCAGGCCGGCATGGGGGTCGTGGCGCGGGTCCCTGTCATAAAGCCCGGCCTGATCGGTGAGTATCACCAGCAGGTCTGCTTCCAGCAGATTGGCGACCATGGCCGCCAGTGTGTCATTATCGCCAAAGCGGATTTCGGCGCTGGCAATGGCGTCATTTTCATTGATGATGGGGATTACACCCATCTCCAGCAAGATGCGCAGGGTGGCGCGGGCGTTGAGGTAACGCTGACGATCCTGCAAATCTTCATGGGTCAGCAGGATCTGGCTGCCATGCACGTTGCCCCGGCGCAGAAAATCTTCATAAACCTGAATGAGTGCAGCCTGGCCGACGCTGGCAGCCGCTTGGAGTTGGTGGAGCGACGTAGGGCGAGTCGACCAGCCGAGGCGCTCCATGCCGGCAGCTACCGCGCCCGAAGAAACCAGCGCCAGTTCAATACCATGCCGCCGCAGCACCAGTATTTGCGTAACCCAGGCCTCGATGGCGGCGAGATCAAGGCCCTGGCCGTTATTGGTGAGCAGGCTGCTGCCGATTTTTATGACCCAGCGTTGCGCGGTTTTGAGGTCGCGACTCACACCTGCTCCTCCTCCCAGTCGGCATCGAGATCGTCGCCCTCCCAGTTTTCAAGGCGCTCGTCTGCATCGCTTTCGTCACCCCAGTCCTCTGTCTGCATAGGGTCAGCGGCCGGAGGAAGGTCGGGAAGGGCCTGCCAGATGGCATACACCAAAGCCTCACACCCAGCGCCACTGGCGGCCGAGATCAGAAAGGCGGGGCTCTCCCATTGCAGGGCCTTGCAGATCTGTTGAAACCTTGCCTCGGCTTCTTCGCCCGGAAGGAGGTCCGACTTGTTGACCACCAACCAGCGGGGACGCATGGCCAGGGCTGGGCTGTAGGCGGCCAGCTCCTTCTCCAGTGCGCGGATATTCATCGCCGGATCGCTCCCGTCAACGGGGGCCATGTCTACCAGATGCAGGAGCAGGCGGGTGCGACTCAGGTGCTTGAGAAAGCGGGTGCCCAGTCCTGCGCCTTCAGAGGCGCCCGGAATGAGGCCGGGAATATCGGCAAGCACAAAGGACTCGTGCGCTGCGACGCGCACGACGCCGAGATTGGGATACAAGGTAGTGAAGGGGTAGTCCGCCACTTTGGGGCGGGCGGCACTGACGGCACGGATCAGGGTGCTTTTGCCGGCATTGGGCAGTCCCAGCAGGCCGACGTCGGCAAGCAGGCGCAACTCCAGGCGCAGATCCCGTTCCTCACCCGCGCCGCCTTTCTCAAACTGACGAGGGGCGCGATTGGTACTCGATTTATAGGACAGATTACCGTGCCCCCCGCGGCCACTCCGGGCGACCAACAGCCGTTCGCCTTCGAATCGCAGGTCACCGAGCAATTCATGGGTGTCGTCGTCATACACCAGGGTACCGACCGGGACTTTGATCTCCAGGTCGTGGCCGGCGCGGCCGGTCATTTGGCGCCCGGCGCCGCCGTGACCATTTTCGGCGCGATAGCGGCGCTGGTAACGGAAATCGATGAGCGTGTTGAGGCTGGCCTGGGCCACCAGATAAACACTGCCGCCGCGCCCGCCATCGCCGCCATCTGGGCCGCCAAAAGGAATAAATTTCTCGCGGCGAAAGCTCACCGCGCCGTGGCCACCGTTGCCGGACGCCACATGAATGCGTACTTCATCAATAAATTTCATAGAAAAACCCCGCACCCGCAGAAACGGGGCGGGGTCCCTCCGGGCGGCAGCCTGATCAGGCTGCCGAAACGACGCTGACGGTGCGTACCTGGCGCGGACCTTTGCGCTCGAACTTCACGACACCTTCGGCGGTGGCAAAGAGGGTATGGTCTTTGCCGATGCCGACGTTGGCGCCCGGATAAAACTGGGTGCCACGCTGACGAATGATGATGTTGCCGCTGATGACTTCCTGTCCGGCGTAGCGCTTGACGCCCAGACGCTTGGACTCGGAATCGCGACCGTTACGGGAGGAACCGCCAGCCTTCTTATGTGCCATGATTGTGCTCCTTAGGCTTCAATGCCGGTAATGCGGACTTCGGTAAAGTACTGACGATGGCCCTGCTGCTTACGGTAGTGCTTGCGCCGACGCATCTTGAAAATATGTACCTTTTTCGCGCGCCCCTGGCTGAGTACGGTGGCTTTCACCGCGGCCCCTTCCACCAGCGGCCGACCTACCTGGACATCTTCACCAACGCCGACCATGAGTACACGGTCCAGTGCGAGTTCGGCACCGGGCTCTACTTCCATTCTTTCGAGCCGGAGCTTGTCGCCCACTGTCACCCGATACTGCTTGCCACCATTTTCAATGACCGCGTACATCACAGACCTCCAACAAGGGTTTCGCCGGGACCGCCCGGAAAAGCTCGCTAAGATACCGTTATTACGGTGTTAACGTCAAGCATATTTGGCAGCCGGGCATCCGGGGTCTTGTACATTACCGGATCAGGTCGGGCGGTGGAACCATCGGGAACTCCGATGGCCTGTTTCCACACATGTCGGTGTCAGATGGGAGCCTTCAGCACCGGCGCATCAAAGCCCTGTTCCCGTAGGCGGATTTCGCGCAAGGGTGCAGAGCGTTCAAAATCCCTGATCACCTCGAGGACATCGTGATCGATGAAACCCACATGTTCACCATCCAGTATGACCTCTGCGCCCTTTGGCAGTCGTTCCAGGATGTGGGAAAGCCGCGCCTTGTTGACAAATGTCACCTCCCGGTTCAGAGCAATTTTATAAGCGGGGCCCTCTCGGCCAATCTCTATGGCACTATGGTAATTAGCCTTGAGGACAAAGAACACCCCGGCTAGCAAGCCGATGATCACGCCGGTAATGAGGCTGGTAAAGAGAATCGCCACGATGGTGATCATGAACGGCAGATACTGGGATTTATCCAGCCGAAACATGCGCTGGAATATGCTTGGGTGGGCCAGCTTGAAGCCGACGAAAATCAGGATGGATGCTAGGGCAGCCAGCGGAATCTGGTTCAGCAACGTCGCCAGAAACAGAACGGCGAGTAGCAGGAACAAGCCATGCAGAAAGGCACTCGCCTTGGTGCGGGCCCCAGCCGCCACATTAGCCGTACTGCGCACGATAACCGCCGCCACAGGAAGCCCGCCGATCAGACCGCTGGCAATATTAGCCATACCTTGTCCGAGTAATTCGCGATCAAGGGGCGTACGTCGTTTGTATACATCCAGTTTGTCCGCTGCCTCGATGGATAACAGGCTCTCCAGACTGGTGATAAAGGTGAGGGCGATGGCCGTCACCCAGACGGCTTTCGATCCGATCATCCCCCAGTCCGGCATTTGCAGCATGCCCTGCAGATCTGCAACGGAGCGGATGATCGGCAGGTTGACCAGGTTATGGCCGCTGACGGCCAGACCCGGAACGGCGTGAAGGAATAGTGTGTTGAGCAGGGTGCTCAAGATCACCGCCATGAGTGGTCCCGACAGCCAGGTCTGTTTACGCAGTACCGCCACCTTGTCCCAAATGATGAGAATGGAAAGGGCAAGTACGCTGACCAGCAGTGCGCCCCATTCCAGGTGGGCGAGGGCGGCGATGACACCGCTGAAGGTGTTCTCGCCATGGGCACCGATGAAATCCTGACTGCCAAATTCGCCCAGGTCAAAACCGATGGCATACGGAAACTGTTTGAGGATGATGATGATGCCGATCGCCGAAAGAATGCCCTGAATGACCGCAGAGGGAAAAAAATATGCGACGACGCCGGCACGGATGGCACCCAGAACCATCTGGATGCCCCCGGCGATGACTACCGCCAGCAGGAAGGCGGAGAAACTCGGCAAAGTCTGCATGGCCAGGAGTACCGTGGCGACGATGGCGGGCGTCGGACCGCTGACGGCCAGTTGCGAACGGCTGAACAAGGGGACCACTAGGCCGCCCATAACACCGGCAATCAGTCCGGCGATCAGCGGTGTCCCTGACGCCAAAGCTACGCCGAGGCAGAGCGGCATTGCTACCAGGGCGACGACCACGGCAGCGGGCACATCCGCACGCAGATTTTTGAATGGCGAAAGATTGATGCTGTTTTCCATATGGTGTCCTCAGGCCAACTGCTCGAACTGATGTTTCTCCGCACGATAGTGGAGGAGAGTGCCTTCTTCCATGTCGAAGTACCAGCCATGCAACTGCAACTCACCCCGCACCACGCGGCGGCGCACACTGTCGAAGGTCAGCAGGTTTTCGAGAGAAATCAGAATGCTGGCTTTTTCCAGTGCCCGTGCCTGCTCTTCCGGGCTGGCGTCGGCGTACTCCCGCAGCACGTCGGACCGGGCGTCTTTGGCAATGTCCACCCAGGGGCCGACATATTTGCCGTCGGTACCGTGAAGCAGCGCATTTATGCCGCCGCAGTGTGAGTGGCCGTTGATGATGATATGTTCGACTTCCAGGTGGCTGACCGCGAATTCCACTGCAGCACTGGTACCATGGAGATGGCCGTCCTGCTCCGCCGGGGGCACGAGATTGGCGATGTTGCGCACTACAAAAATGTCTCCGGGCTCGCTGCCGTAGAGGGCTGTGGGGGTGACCCGGGAATCGGAGCAGCCTATCAGCATGACTTTCGGGCTTTGCCCTTTCCCCACGAGGGAATCGAAAAGGTCGGGCCGCTCATCATAATAGGTACGGTGGAACGCCTTGAAGCCGTTGATCATGGCATCGGTCACGTCGTTTTTCATGGTTGTCACTCCCTCGTTACCGGTTGAAATTCAGACGAAAGCGCAGCTTGGACCCTGACGCTGTCAACAAGGTTCAATAACCATATGCTTAGTTAATGATAGTCTGGAATGGTCATAAAAAAAGCCCTCGGAAAAAGAGGGCTTCTTCATGGCTTCAGAGGAGGATGTCAACCATGCCGGGCGCGAACCTGGCGGGCCGCCTCGACCATATTCTCCAGTGCCGGGGTGACTTCTGCCCACTTGCGGGTTTTCAGACCACAGTCGGGATTGATCCAGAGGCGTTCGGCGGGAACCACTTTAACCGCCTTCTCCATCAGACCCACCATCTCTTCGACGCTGGGGACGCGTGGGGAGTGGATGTCGTAGACGCCCGGTCCGATTTCGTTGGGGTAGTTGAAGGTTGCGAAGGCATCCAGCAGCTCCATCTGCGAACGGGAAGTCTCGATGGTGATGACGTCGGCATCCATGGCCGCAATGGCGGGCAGAATGTCGTTGAACTCCGAGTAACACATGTGTGTGTGAATCTGGACGTCATCGGGGGCGATCTGCGCCGAAATCCGGAAGGCGCGGGAGGCCCACTCGAGGTAGTGGCCCCAATCCTTGCGCTTGAGGGGCAAACCCTCACGGTAGGCCGGTTCGTCGATCTGGATGATGCCGATGCCCGCGTCGATCAGGTCCCTGACCTCATCACGGATGGCCAGGGCGATCTGCAGTGCGGTGCGTTCCCGGGGTTGGTCATCGCGGACGAAAGACCATTGCAGAATGGTCACCGGACCCGTGAGCATGCCCTTCATGGGCCGCTGGGTGAGAGACTGGGCGTACTTGCTCCAGGCTACCGTCATCGGAGTGGGGCGGGAGACGTCGCCGAAAATCAGCGGCGGTTTGACGTAGCGTGAACCATAGCTCTGCACCCAGCCATGACGGGTAAAGGCGAAACCGGCGAGTTGCTCACCAAAGTATTCGACCATGTCATTGCGTTCCGGTTCACCGTGGACGGGTACATCGATGCCCAGCCGTTCCTGTTCCTTCACCACCAGCGCGATTTCCGCTTCCATGGCTTTCTGATAATCGGCGTTGCTCAACTCACCCTTGCGATTCTGCAGGCGGGCTTTACGGATCTCGGGAGTCTGCGGGAAACTACCGATGCTGGTGGTGGGGAAGGCAGGCAGTTTGAAACGGGCGCGCTGCGCGGCTTCGCGGGTGGGGAAAGGGCTCTTGCGCCGACCATCATCCTGACCCAGTCCCTCCAGACGCTGGGCGACCGCCGGGTTGTGAATGCGTGGCGAGCTTTTGCGTGAGGCGACGGCTGCGCGGGCGGCGGCCAGTTCCTGTGCCACCGACTCGACACCTTCATTCAGCGCGCGTCCGATGATGGCGACTTCGTCCAGTTTTTGTACGGAGAAGGACAGCCAAGACTTGAGTTCGGCGTCCAGCTCGGTCTCCTGCTCCAAGTCTACCGGAGTGTGCAGCAGGCTGCAGGACGGTGCCACCCAGAGGCGATCACCGAGTTGCTGGTGAGCGGGTTGCAGCAGTTCCAGAGCAGCGTCCAGATCGGCGCGCCAGACGTTACGGCCATCGACGACGCCAAGGGAGAGTACCTTGTCGGCGGGGTAGTCGTTGAGGAAACTGTTCAATTGCTGCGGCGCACGGCGCAGATCCAAGTGTACGCCGGCTACCGGCAGCGCCTTCACTGCGTTGGCATGGTCGGCGACGGAATCAAAATAGGTCGCCAGCAGCACCTTGGGCGTCTTGTCGCGGCGCAGTGTCTGGTATGCGGATTCCAGCGCCTTGACCCATTCCTGGGGGAGGTCGAGGGCGAGGGCGGGTTCGTCGATCTGTACCCATTCGACACCCATTTCCGCCAGACGCGCGAGTATCTCGGCATAAACCGGCAGGACCTTGGGCAGCAGGGTCAGCCGGTCAAAACAAGCGGTCCCGACCGGGGCGCCATGGCCATGACAGGCGCTGTCATCGTGATGATGCTGCGCTTCATGGTGTGCTTCTGCATTCAGGTCTTTTTCCTTGCCCAGCCACAGATAGGTGATGGGGCCGACCAGTACGGGTTTGGCCTGGAGACCCAAGGCTTGCACCTCTTTCACCTGATCAAAAAGACGCTCGCTGCTGAGGCGGAAATCCATCCCCTCGTGGAACTCGGGGACGATGAAGTGATAGTTGGCATCGAACCACTTGGTCATTTCCATGGCTGGCTGGGTGGCGGAACCGCGGGCCATGGCGAAGAAGGTGTCCAGACCGACCTGACCGCCGGCGAAGCCGTAACGAGGCGGAATGGCACCGAGGGTGCAGCTCATGTCGAGCATGTGGTCGTAAAGGCTGAAATCACCGACGGGCACCAGATCCATGCCGCAGCTCTGTTGAATCTGCCAGTGTCGGTCACGTAACTGGGCGGCGCGGGACTGCAATTCCTGCTCGTCGATTTCCCTGGACCAGAAGCTTTCCAGCGCCTTCTTCAGCTCGCGCTTGTGGCCGATACGGGGAAAACCGAGACTGTGGACCGATGTCATGGGCATTACTCCTCTGCGAAAATTGCCGCCATCATGCCCTGCCATGTCGGCGGGCTCAAGAGGGAATTTTTAGGCGTGGTGATGAAAAGCATTCATTAGTCCATCCGGAACCCGCGATGCAGTGCGACAATCCCGCCGGAGAGGTTGAATACCTCCACCCGCTCCAGCCCGGCTTCTTCCATCATCATCTTGAAGGTTTCCTGATCGGGGAAGCGGCGGATGGATTCCACCAGATACTGGTAGCTCTCACGGTCTTTGGCCACCAGTTCGCCGATTCGCGGCAGCAACTTGAAGGAGTACATATCGTAAATGGTCTGCAAACCGGGCCAGCGTGGATGGGAGAACTCGAGGATCAATACCCGCCCACCGGTTTTCAGCACCCGATGAATTTCTTTCAGCGCCCTTTCGGGATGGGTCATGTTGCGAATGCCGAAAGCCAGGGTGACCAGATCGAATTCGCGGTCAGGGAAGGGCAGATCCTCGGCGTTGGCCTCGACAAACTCCACTCCCGCGATGATACCCTTGTCAGCCAGTCGGCTTTCCCCCACAGCCAGCATCTCCGGATTGATGTCCGAGACCACGATGGAGCCGTTGGGCCGCACCCGCGGATAAATGGCGGCAGCCAGATCGCCCGTACCACCCGCCAGATCCAGTACCCGCTGCCCTGGCCGGGGCCGGGCGAGATCTACGGTAAAACGTTTCCACAGGCGGTGGACCCCGAGGGACATGAGATCGTTCATCAGGTCATATTTGCTGGCGACGTTGCTGAAAACCCCCCTGACGAGTTGCTCCTTCTCCGTCTCGGGTACTTCCTGGTAGCCGAAGTGGGTGGTCGGCACCAGTGCCTGACTCTGTTCCCCGTTTTCGTGATGCGCGCTCATATGGTCTACTCCCCTGTTCTTTATCGAATTTGTGGTGCGGCGTTGGCTCAGGCGGTACGTAAAAACAGACTGCCTCTCTCACTGATATAATTGCGCAGACGATCGGGGAAGTCCGCAGTCACCGATCCCGCCACTTCCGGCAGCTCCATGAGCAATGCCGTCAAGCGTCGCAGTTTGCCCAAGGATTCCCAGCGCGGCAATGGGCGCAGGGCATGGAGGATTTCCATGCGCATGAACAGGGGGGCCAATGCGGCGTCTATCAGGCTGAAATCGTCGCCGGCGAAGAATGCGCCGTTTCCCATGGCCTTATCCAGTCGTTCCAGCTTATCAAAAAGCTGACGACTGGCGGCGGTAAAACGCTCTTCTCCCTGAGCGACCATCATCTGCATCTGATCGCCCAGTATTTCGCTGCCGAAGGCAATCCAGGCGCGGTGCTGCGCCCGTTCCAGCGGGTCGGCAGGATGCAGCACGGGGGCGATGGTTTCGTCCAGATATTCATTGATGACCTGCGAATCGAAAAGTACGGTGTGTTCATCGATCTTCAGACAGGGGACTTTGCCCAGGGGCGACAGGGCCAGAAACCACTCCGGCTTATGCGCCAGATCAATGTGGGTGAGGGTGAAGCCCACCTGCTTGTGGAGCAGGGTGATGACGGAGCGCTGCACGTAAGGGCAGAGGGGAAAGCTGATGAGTTCCAGTGGCATGGCGTTCTCCTGCAGCGGGTCAGCGCACCATCAGAGCGCAACGATAGAGGGCGACCTCGCCGAAAAGATTGGGCAACAGGCGGTTGCGCCAGGTTTCGCGACGCAGATCGTTCAGCACGACCCGCTGATGGACGGCAATCCCGTTATCATGGCACAGCGACTCGAAATCACGGATCGTGCACAGATGGATATTCGGCGTATCGTACCACGTATGGGGCAAAACATCCGTTATGGGCATGCGGCCACAGATACCCAGTTGCCAGCGCGCGTGCCAGTGCCCCATGTTGGGAAAGGTGACGATGACCTCGCGTCCCACCCGCAGCATCTCCAGCAGCAGTTCGCGCGGGTAGGTTGTGGCTTGCAGGGTCAGGGAAAGGACTACCGTATCGACGCTTTGATCGGCAAAATTACGCAAACCTTGATCGAGATCCTGCTGAATCACCGGTATGCCGCGGCGTATGGCCGCCACCACCCTCGCCTCCTCGATTTCCACGCCATAGCCCTGCACACCTTTTTCAGCGCGCAGGTAAGCCAACAGTTCGCCTTCCCCGCAACCCAGATCGAGGATACGGCTCCGAGGTGCAATCCAGTCGGCGATAATCGCCAGGTCCTTACGCAAGGTCATGCGCCGACCTCTTCGGCAACCCGCCCCAGATAGGTGCCCAGCACTGCCACGTATTGGGGGATGGGCATCAGGAAAGAATCGTGACCATGCTCCGCCTCGATCTCCGCATAACTGACGTCCCGGTTACAGGTATACAGGGCTTGCACGATTTCACGGGAGCGTTCCGGGGAGAAGCGCCAGTCTGAACTGAAGGAAATCACCAGAAAGTTTGCCCGAGTGGAGGCAAAGGCCTCGGCCAGATTGCCCCCCCAGGTGCTGGCTGGATCAAAATAGTCCAGGGCCTTGGTGATATAAAGGTAGCTGTTGGCATCAAAGCGCTCCACAAAGCTGGAGCCCTGATAACGCAGATAACTCTCCACTTCAAAATCCACGTCAAAGCCGAAGGAGAAAGCCTTGCCGCCACGGGTGTCGCGGCCGAACTTGGTACGCATGGCGTTGTCGGAGAGATAGGTGATATGGCCGATCATGCGTGCCAGCGACAGGCCGCGACGCGGTTTGGTGTTGTGCGCATAATAACGGCCATTATAAAACTCCGGATCCGTCATGATGGCTTGCCGGCAAACCTCGTTGAAGGCGATGTTCTGGGCGGTGAGCTTGGGTGCGGCGGCGATGACCACAGCATGCCGCAGGCGCTCCGGATAATCCATGCTCCACTGCATCACCTGCATGCCGCCGAGACTGCCTCCCACAACGGCCGCCCACTGTTCAATGCCCAGATAGTCTGCCAGTTCGGCCTGGGTTTTGACCCAGTCGCGCACGGTGACCATGGGAAAATCCAATCCCCAGGGTGCACCGGTTTCCGGATTGGTACTGGCTGGGCCGGTGGACCCCTTGCAGGAGCCGATGAAGTTGGCGCAGACAAAGAAAAACCGTTCCGTATCCATGGCCTTTCTTGGTCCCAGCAAGTGTTCCCACCAGCCGGGTTTGCGATCGTCCATGCTGTGATAGCCGGCTGCGTGATGGTCGCCAGAAAGGGCATGGCAGAGCAGGATGGCGTTGCTCCGCTGCGCATTGAGTGTGCCGTAGGTCTCATAGGCGAGGGTGTAGCCGGGCAGGCAGCGCCCGCACTCCAGCTCCAGAGGTGCCGAAAAGGTCACAGTCTGCGGGGTCACCAGTCCAACGGAATCGACGGGTATCTCTACTGGCATTATGCACTTCGATTTATAGGGAGAGCTGAAAGAGTCTAATCGCGCCGGCCCCCAGCTACAAGATGTGCCGGACAGGTCCGGGTGCAGGTGTTTTGTCATGGCCCCCATTCTTGGCTAAACTGACCCTGTGTACCGGCCTGGTACAGGAATTGCGCACAGGCCGTTTGTCCTTAGTCCGGGAGCAGCGCTTTGGCTTGGAACTGGTTGCATCGAATGATGACCTGGGTGGAAGGTGGAGCCGAGTTGGTAGCGCTGCGCCCCAAGCATTGGCTTGCCTTCGCCGCGGGGCCCTGATCTTCGCTGCCATTCCCTTCCCGGGTTGGCTTATGGACGCGCTGGCACCGCTTGGACTGTTGGTCGGTCTGCGCATCGCCGGTCGCAGTGAGGGAGAGGAATACACCCCGCAGCAAACCCGGCACGCAGTCCATGTGGCCGTTTTATGGGGGATGGTATTCGCGATATTCGGGATGATCTTCGAGTTCGGCCAGGATACGGTAGTGATGGGGGCCATCCTCGCGGGAATTCAGATGCCCTGGAATGACGGGTCTGGCTTGGGGCAGGGGTTCTGGGGCTGGTGGTTCGCATTCGGCGAGCGCTTCTCCAATCTGGCGCTCATGCCCTACTTCTGGTTCTCTCCTGCCTTCTTTGGTATCGCTCTTGCACTGCATAAAGGGCATGGCTGGCTGGAGTCAGAGGTAGAAACCACGCTGACCCTGATTTTCCGACCGGAGTTGCGCGACCCCCTGATTGCTCTGTGGGCCGCCATTCTTATCAGCAATGTGCTGATGCCCGCATTCTCTCAGCTTTGGCTCGGACTGGTGGTCTGGGTGCTTGGGCCACCAGTCATTTATGTGGCTTATCAGGATATTTTTGCGGACAAACAGCGGCCACGCCGTGGCAAGAAAGAAAAGGCGGCACCGAAGTTCGTTTTGCAGGGCCACCCCCAGCCGGTGCGTATCAAGATCTGAGCCGGTGCATGTCCGAGGCGCTGGTGCCGGATGAAAGAGATTCATGGATTATGCCAATTTTTCACCCTTGCCGTGACCGTGTGCATCCATTAGTGTTTACGCCTGCTTTTTCTGAAGCCCAAGGAGTTCGGCCATGTTTTCCAAAACCCTGACCATCGCTGATTTTGACCCCGTGCTCTGGGATGCCATGCGCAAAGAAACCCAGCGCCAGGAGGATCATGTCGAGCTCATCGCTTCCGAGAACTATGCCAGCCCCATGGTAATGGCCGCGCAGGGCTCGGTGCTGACCAACAAATACGCAGAAGGCTATCCTGGTAAACGCTACTATGGCGGCTGCGAGTACGTCGATATCGCCGAGCAGCTTGCCATGGACCGTGCGCTGGAGATTTTTGGCGCTGAACATGCCAATGTCCAGGCTCACTCCGGCTCGCAGGCCAATCAGGCTGTTTACTTGTCCGTGCTCCAGCCCGGTGACAAGATCATGGGCATGAGTCTTGCTCATGGCGGCCACCTGACCCATGGCGCCAAAGTGAACGTGTCCGGCAAGCTTTTTCAGGTGGCGGCTTACGGCGTGCGCGCGGAAGACGGTCGCATCGATTATGACGCCATGGCGGAGCAGGCGGAGCGGGAACGCCCGAAGATGATCGTCGCCGGTGCCAGTGCCTACTCTCGCGTCATCGACTTCGCCCGCATCGGCGAGATTGCCCGCAGCATCGGCGCCTACCTGCTGGTGGATATGGCGCACATCGCCGGCCTTGTGGCCACGGGCCTGCATCCCAGCCCCGTGCCCCATGCGGATTTTGTCACTACCACCACCCACAAAACCCTGCGCGGTCCTCGCGGCGGATTGATCCTCTGCCGGGAGCAATATGCCAAAAAAGTGAACTCCCTGATCTTCCCCGGCTTACAGGGGGGGCCGCTGATGCATGTCATCGCTGCCAAGGCCGTCGCCTTCCGTGAAGCGCTGCAGCCGGAGTTCAAGTCCTATCAGCAGCAGGTCATTCATAACGCGCAAACCCTGAGCAAGGTGTTGGCCGGGCGTGGTTATGGCGCGGTTTCGGGTGGCACCGACAACCATCTCTTCTTGCTGAACCTGGGCGAGAAAGTCACGGGTAAAGAGGCGGAAGAGGCGCTGGGACAGGCCAATATCACCGTCAACAAGAATGCCGTGCCCTTCGATATCCGCCCTCCGGCGGTTACCAGCGGCATCCGGATTGGTACGCCTGCCGCTACCACGCGTGGTTTTGGCGAGGCCGAAATGCATCGCCTGGGTAACGGCATTGCTGACGTCCTGGATGCGACCAGCGATACGGCAGTCATTGAGCGGGTCCGTGCAGATATGAAGGCCCTCTGCCATCAGTTCCCGGTATACGGCTGAGTATTCGTGCACTGCCCGTTCTGTGCCTATGCGGATACCCGTGTGGTGGATTCCCGCCTTGCGGATGACGGTGGAAGTGTACGACGGCGGCGTGAATGTCCCCAGTGCGCGCAACGCTTTACTACCTTTGAACGGGCGGAACTGGCGTTGCCTGTGGTTGTCAAGACCGACGGGCGGCGTGAATCCTTTAATGAAGACAAGCTCCAGCGGGGTCTGACCCGGGCATTGAGCAAGAGACCAGTAGCCACCGCGCGGGTGGATGCCGCCGTGCGGATGATCCAGCGCCGTATCCGCGAACGCGGTGAGCGGGAGATCCCGGCGCGCCTCATCGGCGAACTGGTGATGGAGGCCCTGCGTGACCTCGATCCCGTCGCCTATGTGCGTTTTGCCTCTGTTTACCGGCGCTTTGAGGATGTCGATGCGTTCAGCGTGGAGATTGCGCGGATGAAGGAGGCGGAGGTCCCCGGCGGGGGAGACGATCTGAATCGTGGCGACTGAGCAGGATCTTGCCTTCATGGCTGAGGCTCTGGTGCTTGCGGAGCAGGGCCTGTACAGCGCGCACCCCAATCCCTGTGTTGGTGCTGTTCTGGTCAAAGACGGACGCGTCATCGGGCGGGGTGCTCATCTGCAAGCCGGTGAGCCGCATGCGGAGGTTCTTGCGCTGGAGGAGGCGGGTGCTGCTGCGCGCGGCGCTACGGCTTATGTGACTCTGGAGCCTTGCTGTCACTATGGCCGCACGCCGCCCTGTGCGGATGCGCTGATTGCCGCGGGTATCACGCGGGTGGTGATTGCCATGCGCGACCCCAATCCTCTGGTGGCGGGGCGCGGCGTGGAACGCTTGCGCGCAGCCGGCGTGGCGGTTGAGGAGGGTTGTCTGGAAGCGGCGGCAGAAGCCTTGAATCCTGGATTCTTGCGACGGATGCGCCATGGTCGCCCCTGGATGCGGCTCAAGCAGGCCATGAGTCTGGACGGCCGGGTGGCGCTCGCCAACGGACAAAGCCAATGGCTGACGGGGGAGGCGGCGCGTGTGGATGTGCAGCAGGAGCGGGCGCGCGCCAGTGCCATCCTTGTCGGCATCGGCACGGTGCTGGCCGACAATCCGCGCCTGGCACCACGCCTGGAAACTCCCCTGCGGCGCTATCCGGTGAAAGTCATCGTGGACAGCCATCTGCGCACGCCGCCGGATGCGGCGCTTTTTGGTACGCCTGGTGCGGTATGGATTTTCCATCGGCAGGATGCTCCTGTTGCCGCCCGGGCGGCGCTGTGCGCTGCCGGTGCGGAGTTGCTGTTCTGTCGCAGCACGGTACAGGGACTGGACTGGCAGGAAGTGACGAGCATGCTGGCAGAGCGGCAGATCAACGAGGTGCTGGTCGAAGCAGGGCCTGGCGTCGCTGCTTCCCTGTTCGCCGCTGGTCTGATCGACGAATGGCTGCTTTATGTGGCACCGCTGCTGCTCGGGCGGGATGCGCGGCCGGTGCTCGCCACCGGCCCCTATTCGGATCTCGCGGAGGTGCCGCGCTGGTCGGTGATCCAAAGCTCCCGATTGGGCAACGATATCAAGTGGACATTGCGTCCACAGGAGCGATAGGCGATGTTTACTGGTATCATTCAGGCCTTGGGCCAGATTCGCGGGATGCAGGCACGGGATGGCGACCTGCGGATGATCGTTGCCGCCGGCAGGCTTGATCTCGGAGACGTCGGGTTGGGCGACAGTATTGCGGTTTCCGGCGCCTGCCTGACGGTGGTGGAAGTCCAGCGCGACGCCTTCGCCGTCGATGTCTCCCGCGAAACCCTCGATAAAACCATTCTTGGACGTCTTCAGGTGGGCAGTCCGGTCAATCTGGAAAAAGCTCTGCGACTGACAGATCGCCTGGGAGGACATCTGGTCGCTGGCCATGTGGACGGTGTCGGACAGATTCGCGAAGTGAGCGCCTCGGGACGCTCGCAGGTATTTGCCATCGCCGCACCTCCGGACCTGCTACGCTATGTTGCCGCCAAAGGCAGCGTCTGCGTGGACGGCATCAGCCTGACCGTCAACGCGCTCCGAGGCGACCTGTTCATGCTCAATCTCATCCCCCACACCCTGGCGCAGACGACGGCCGCGCAGTGGCGGCCGGGGCAGTCCGTCAATCTGGAGGTGGACCTCATTGCGCGCTATCTGGAACGCTGGGTGGCCACAGACCCCGGGTCCGGGTTAAAATCAGCAATCGATCGCGATTCACTCGCCGCAAAAGGGTTTCCGGTATGAGCAGTGCCAGTATAAGTTCCACAGAGGAGATCATCGCCGACATCGCTGCCGGCCGGATGGTGATTCTGATGGACGACGAGGGGCGTGAAAACGAAGGTGACCTGATCATGGCGGCGGAGTTTGTGACGCCCGCCGCCATCAACTTCATGGTTTCGCAGGGGCGTGGTCTGGTGTGCCTGCCGCTCACCCGCGAGCGTTGCGAGCGATTGCGTCTCCCCCAGATGGTAGGGCATAACACTGCCAGCCTGGGCACCGCGTTCACGGTCTCGATTGAGGCTGCCCGCGGTGTTACTACGGGCATTTCCGCTGCTGACCGCGCGGTGACGATTCGGGCGGCCATTGCAGACGAGGCAGGCCCGGAGGATATCGTGATGCCCGGTCATATTTTTCCCCTGGCCGCAGAACCCGGAGGTGTACTGGTTCGCGCCGGTCATACCGAAGCAGCGGTCGACCTTGCACGGCTGGCTGGCTGCAAACCTGCCGGCGTCATTTGCGAAATTCTCAACGCCGACGGCGAAATGGCGCGTTTGCCCGACCTGCTCCCCTATGCTGCGGAACATGGCCTCAAAATTGGCACCATTGCCGACCTGATCCGCTATCGCCTGGAACGGGAGCGGATCGTACAGCGGGAGGCGAGTGGCCCGTGGCATACCCCATGTGGCGACTTCGAACTCCACGTTTATCGTGACTGGGTCGCCCGTGAAACGCATTTTGCCCTGGTTCTTGGCGACCTGGAAGCGCGTGATGAACCCGTACTGGTACGGGTGCAGGTCGGCAAGACGCTGAACGATCTCTTCGCCGGTGAAGCCAGCCCGAATGTCATCGCCTTGCGGCGGATCGCTGCAGAAGGTCGTGGTGTGCTGGTCTATCTCCACCATCAGGAGAGTGTCGAAGAGCTCCTGCGCGAGATTGCCGCATTGCCTGAAAAGCCCAAGGGGCCTGGTCAGGCGGGCGACGCCGGACGGGTTCTGCGCACCTTTGGCATCGGCGCCCAGATTCTCTCTGATCTGGGGGTGCATCAGGCGGTGGTCCTTAGCGACAGTCAGTTTCAATACCGTGGTATCGGCGGCTTCGGTCTGGAGATCGTCGGCCAGCGTCCCTTTCTGGAAGTTCCCGAGGATGAGTCATGATTCGTCATATCGAAGGCAGTCTGCAGGCCGGTGAGCATCGCTTTGCCCTGTTGGTCAGCCGTTTCAACAGCTTTATCACCCAGCAGTTGGAGCAGGGTGCCATCGACGCGTTGCGCCGTCACGGTGCAAAAGAAGAACAGCTTCATGTCGTTCATGTCCCGGGTGCTTATGAGATGCCGCTGATCGCACAGAAGCTGGCGCGTAGCGGTAATTATGACGCCGTGCTTTGTCTGGGCGCAGTGATTCGCGGCGGTACCCCACATTTTGATTATGTCGCGGCCGAAGTGTCCAAGGGGGTGGCCCAGGTATCCATGGACACGGGAGTGCCGGTGATTTTTGGGGTGCTGACCACGGACAGCATTGAGCAGGCCATTGAGCGCGCCGGAACCAAAGCGGGCAACAAGGGCTTCGATGCGGCCATGACTGCGCTGGAAATGGTGCAGTTGTTGCGTCAGATCTGAACAGCACTCGATGAAAATCAGTCGCCGTCGTCTGGCGCGTCAAGCTGCGGTTCAGGCGCTCTACCAGTGGCAGATGAACCCAGGCCATTGTGCCGAGATCGAGTTGCAATTTACCTCCGATCCGGAGCGCCTGCAGGGCGCCGATGTCGCTTTCTTTAAGAGCCTCTGGCAGGGGGTCTGTGCCTCAATCTCTGAGCTGGACCCTGCCATCGCCGAGGAAGTTCAGGACCGTCGCTGGGCCGATGAGGTCAGCGAAGTCGAGCGGGCGATCCTGCGTCTGGCGGCCTGCGAATTGCGGGACTATCCGCAAACGCCATACCGGGTGATCATCAATGAAGCCATAGAACTGGACAAAGACTTTGGTGGTGAGCAAGGCCATCGCTTCGTCAATGCCGTCCTGGATAAACTCGCCCAGAGGTGGCGGCCTGCGGAAATGTTGCAGGCCGGTCGCTGACGGCACGTAAGACGTCTTTGCCCGGACTTTGAAAACTCTGCCACCATGTGCTATTTCTTTAGAGCGTTTTTTTATGTCGTTCAGGAGGGTAGCCATGGCGGAAGAGCAACCTAAAAAACGGGTCACAAAGCCCAAGGAAGTTTCAGCAGATCCCAAGGTGGCGCCGGCGCCTCGCGCGAGGGCGCGGGATGCGGTCGCTGTGCCCAAGAAGCCCCGGGCTGCCGGACGTTCAAAGTCTCCGCAGGTCTCTGCTGCGGATCGCCAGCGCATGATTGCCGAACGTGCCTATTATCTTGCCGAGGCGCGCAGTTTTGTCGGAGGCGACTGTCAGGCAGACTGGTACGCGGCGGAGTCTTGGATCGACGCTCGTCTGTCTGCTTGACGCGTCTGATATGCGGCGCCTGCGCGGGGAGGGACGCGCCGGCTGTGGCCAGTGTGCAATTCCCGTTTGGCATGCGCCTGAAAAACTTCTGGTTATCCGCGAGGTTTTTGGTGTAACCTCGCTTTCTGTAAGGTATGGGCAATCAGCTAGGAGTTTCTATGCGCAATTATCACGATTTCAGTAAACGAACCCTTCCTGCTGTCTGTGGGGCAGTATTTTTGGCGCTTTCTGCGCCCTGGGCCGCTGCGCATACCGCAACCGGTGTAGCCCCCGAAGATGTGGCTGGCGCCCACTCTGCCGATCTCACCACGGCCAGGCTCGAGAATACGATAGGTACTCGTTGTGCCTTGGGTGACGGAGTTCCGCAAAATTATAGCTTGGCTGCACATTGGTTCAATAAGGCTGCCCTCCATGGTTATGCCAAAGCGGAATACAACCTTGGCATGCAGTATTATTTCGGCCAGGGCGTGAACAAGGATGAAGCCAAAGCAGCTTACTGGTGGGAGAAAGCGGCGGCGCAGGGTATTCCCGCCGCTCAGTACAACCTGGGCAATCTCTATTTCCTGGGGCAGGGGGTACCGCAGGACTATGGCAAGGCCAGCATCTGGTGGCGCAAAGCGGCAGCGCTTGGCAACGTTCAAGCCAGCCGTAACCTAGCGACTTTAGCGCGAGTACACCCAGAGTACCGGGAGGTGGCTGCTGTTAGGGAAAAGACGGTAGTTGCACCATGACGCGCGACTGAGCACCTTCAGTCCGCGCTTCTTCCCGTGTTGCCGGTCGCCGTGCTGTTGCCTTTCTGGACGCGCATGGCGGCCGCGTGTTCCTTTTCGAAGTACTCCCGCTTGCCGCGTTCCGCGTTGAGTTGCCCTTCAAGGTCGGTCTCGCGTCGTTCATGGCGGCGGATCTTCAGCTTGTTACGGATATGTGTGGGTAGATAAATCAGCATACTCGCAATAAACCCGGCGACAAAACCACTAAGCAGGACCACCCCCTGGGATTGTGCAAATGTCCACGAGAAGAAATGAATGGTGGCGGGTGCCCCGTTCTGAACCGCGAAAATGACAGCCAGCGCCGCAATCAAAAAAGAAACGACCATCCACATGACACCCTCCTTTCCCTAGCCCGGTGTATCTGTTGTAACGGACCCCCGCCTACCTTAGTCGCGACGGACAAATATGCTGCGTACCCATCTGGTCCCTGCCCAGAGAGCCGTCGGCAGGATAATCAGCCATGCCCACACCGGCAAATGAAGTATCGGGCTATCCAGCCGGTGTTCCAGCGCCGCAATAATGCCCAAGCCTACCACAATAAACGTGCCGCCGACGCTATAGGTAAGTTTTTGCAGACCACTGTGCAGTTCCTGCCGAATACCCTGGATGTCGTTGCTACGGATCACCAAGGGCAGTTCACCCTGCTGGGTCTGGCGCAGGATGTTATGGAGGAGTACCGGCATTTCCGGCAGAACCAATCCCCACTGGGGGAAGTATCGTTTCAGCTCGGACCACCAACCCTGCGGACCGCGCTGACGACTGAGCCATTCTGTCAGAAGCGGTGTAGCCACTTCCCAGATGTTGAGTGCCGGGTTGAAATCACGGGCGATGCCCTCGACATTGACCAGCGTTTTTTGGAGCAGCAGGAGTTGCGGCTGGGTTTGCATATGAAAGGCGCGCGTAGTCTGAAAGAGCCGCAGCAACAGGCTGGCAACGGATATTTCATTCAGCGGTTTTTCGAACACCGGCTCCGCAATGGCACGGATGGCGGTTTCAAAATCCTGCACATTGGTGTCCGCTGGGACCCATCCGGCTTCCACATGCGCTTCTGCCACGCGCCGGTAGTCGCGTCGGAAAAACGCAACCATGTTTTCTGCAAGGTAATGCTGGCTCGCATCATCCAAGCTGCCCATGATGCCAAAATCCACTGCGATAAAGCGCCCGTTCTTGGGGTCGATAAAAATATTGCCGGGATGCATGTCCGCGTGAAAATACGCGTCACGAAAGACCTGACGGAAAAAGATTTCCGCAGCGCGCCGCGAGAGCTGATCAAAATCAATGCCAGCATCATGAAGTGCCTCACGCTGGCCGATGGGGATACCATAAATCCGCTCCATCACCAGCACCGGAGACGCGCAATAGTCCCAGTATATTTCCGGCACATAGAGCAGTTCCGGTTCTGCAGCAAAATTACGCCGCAACTGACTGGCGTTGGCCGCTTCACGTAGCAGATCCAGTTCTCCGCGAATGATTTTCGCGTATTCTGCGACAACGGCGCGCACCCTCAGGCGCCGGCCTTCCTGAGAGTAGCGCTCCGCGAGATCAGCGAGCAGCGCAAGGATGGCCAGATCCTGATCGATGATCCATTGCAGCCCCGGGCGTCTGACCTTGATCGCCACCTCGCGGCCATCCAGCAGTTGCCCGAAGTGCACTTGGGCAATGGACGCCGCCGCGGCAGGTTGATCGTCAAACCGGGAAAAGATCGCATCCAGCGTTTTGCCAAGCGCTGCCTCGATGATCTGCCGGGCGACGTTGGACGGGAAAGGGGGTACTGCGTCCTGGAGTTTTGCAAGCTCCTGAGTAATGTAGTCGGGAAGCAAATCCCGGCGGGTGGAAAGCATCTGTCCTAGTTTGATAAAGGTGGGGCCCAGTGTTTCCAGTGCCTCGCGCAGGCGTTCGGCAAAGGAGCCCTGGGGACGTGGCGCGAGCCATGTCATGGGGTTTAGGCGCAACACGGCCTGATATGGTTTTAACAAAGGGAGAAAATACAGCACTTCGTCCAGGCGATAACGCACTAGAACGCGGGTGATATGCAGGGTTCGCACAAAACGAAGGAAGGACTGTCGCATGGCGTCTAGTCTATCATGAAAACGATGCCATGCGCCGCCATGGCCGCCGCAAAAAAAGCGGGCCTTGGCTGGCCCGCATCTGCAATATTTGGAAGGAAATTACCGAACGGTCTTCTGAACCTTGATGCTAGAATTGATTTCCACGCGCTGGTTCAGGAAGCGGCCTTGGGGGGTAGCGTTAGTGGCGACCGGATTGTCGTAGGAGTGACCCTTCAGTACCATACGATCACTCGCTACCCCGTGATGGGTCAGGTACTGTGCGACACTCTGGGCACGCAACTTGGACAGTTTAAGATTATATGCGTAGGTGCCCACCTTGCTGCAATATCCATTGACGTCGAGTACGGCCTCGGGATGGTTTTTGGCAAAACTCGCCACTTCGTCCAGTACCCGGATGTCATGATCCAGCAGCTTGTATGAATCGAACTTGAAGTTGATGCCGGTGATGGTGATCGGTTTGCTCACCAGGATCGTCTGCTCAACAGGCGCGATGGGGGCAGGTACGGGAGCTGGTGTCGGCGCAGCTGCCACGGCGACCGGCGCGGGCGCACAATAGACGGGCACTGGACCATCCGTTACCGGACGCCCGCCACGCACGCAGATACCCCGACTGGTGACAACAGGCTTGGCGCCGTGATTGATTGCATAACCCACATAGCCACCGTCCGCATAGGCTGCACTGGCAAAAAGCCCCCCGCTGATGGCTACCAGCAGTGTGATGCCTTTGATTCCTTTAATATGTTCCATTATCAAAACCCTCCTCTCTCAAGCCCTGGCGAAGCTGCCCGGCAAAAAATCTTCACTTACTCCTTTACAGGATGTTGTAAATGGGCAACGATGTCAAGGCGCTGAAAGAGCAGAATACGCATTATTCGTCAAGTTGATGGTGCGTTCCGGAAGTTGCCGGACCCCGGCACCGCTTGACAAAGAAATACCCAGGCCGCACAATGCGCCGCTAATCGTGGGAGGGGTTCCCGAGCGGTCAAAGGGATCAGACTGTAAATCTGACGGCTCTGCCTTCGGAGGTTCGAATCCTCCCCCCTCCACCAAGCATTTTTTATTGCATCCTGCCTGGCGCAGGCGCCAGTATGGCAAGTTTTGATTTGTGCGGGTGTAGTTCAACGGTAGAACCTCAGCCTTCCAAGCTGATGGTGTGGGTTCGATTCCCATCACCCGCTCCAGTGTTCATGCCCACATAGCTCAGTCGGTAGAGCACTTCCTTGGTAAGGAAGAGGTCACCGGTTCGAATCCGGTTGTGGGCTCCATATTTTCGGGTCTTTCTTGGGTCTGGTATTCTTGGGGAGTGTCTGATGTCCAAAGGGAAATTTGAGCGGACGAAGCCGCATGTCAACGTGGGAACGATTGGTCACGTGGACCATGGCAAGACCACATTAACGGCGGCGCTGACGAAGGTGTTGTCGGCGAAGTTTGG
>Ga0172381_10000198_pt1 | contig 73716 bp, 100 predicted proteins | sample Leawel6488metaG_FD_119754 | JGI IMG/M metagenome (GOLD analysis project Ga0172381, IMG submission 119754) | Leachate microbial communities from a municipal landfill in Southern Ontario, Canada - Leachate well 64-88 metaG | ecosystem: Engineered > Solid waste > Landfill > Unclassified | place... | reverse complement strand
TTTTCTATAAAATTGTAAGATTGCTAATACTAATGTTGCTACTCCTGTTAAGATTGTGAATATTGTATTTATCCACAAAACTACGTTAGTTTCCTTTTGTTCTTCGAATTGGAACTTTTCGTAGTTAGGTTCCCTTTTAATAATCTTTCCCTTTGACATGATTCTAATTCCTTATAATTTTTAATGTTTATTGGGTAATCAGTTGACTTGTGTTTTGTTTGTAAATGGTAATCTAGAGCATAATCATAATACTCAAACATTAAATCCTTAGAATAGTGATATTTAATAAAATTTACAATATCATCAATACTAAAAAAATAATCATTAACAGCTAAAACACCTCCTACATCTTCTGCTATCCAATAGTATTCGACTTCCTCTATTTTACCAAAGTACCTCTTAATAAAATACCATGATAGTGTGTCTGAAGCGTCTTCCCAAGTTTTTAAAAATCCATTCATATTATTTCCCTTGATAGATTATTTCATCAACAAATTCTACTTCATCATCCCATGCTCCAAGTACAAACATAAAATCTCCTAGTGGTGAATTTGCTACTAAAATCGGATCTCTGTCTTTTTTTGTTCTCTCTTTTTTCTCTTCTGGTTTTGATTCCTCAACCTTAATGATTAATTCAAAAATTGGTTTATCTCCTGTGATTGCTTCGTATGCTTTCGAATACCTACTCATTTCTTTTACTCCATCATTTGGAACTAATGTGTAATATTGTTTAAGTGGAACTGTTTGAAGTTTATATCTTTTACAAAGATCATCTATTGCTTCCCTGTTTGTCATAGCCCAATCAAGAGGATTTTTCTTCATTGTTTTTAGATATGTTCTTCTATTTTTTAAAAAGAATAATGCCTTATGTTCATCAGTAAGATGTTCATCCTTTAAATGTTCTTTAAGAATTTTTATTCTATTTTCTACAGCTGTTATTTTTTCATCAAGTTTAGAAAAATCTGGTTCTAGTCCTTCTTTTTTAATTTCGTTAAATACTTCAATTGGTTGGACTTCTTTTCTCTCATCAATCTTTTTTACTTCTTTTTGACTAGTTCCTCCAGTAGTATCATAACTCCATTGCAATGGTGCGCTTCCAACTGTTTGGTTTCCTGACTCAGTAAAATCACCAACAGTTATAAAATTTAATTCAGACCTAGGGTGAGGTTCTCTACTAATAAATTCTCCATTCCCAGTTTGTGTTGCTAGATGTCTAGTTGTAAACATAAACCCCTTTTTATCTTCCTTACTAAATAATCTTTTAAAATAATTTTTCATATTATATTTTCTTTTAACTATTAATAACCTAAGTATATACCTATCGATTCAACTTGTCAAGTAATAAGTTACTCTAAGCCCATAGATATAATTTTTGCTGCTAATGATGCACGTTTTCTCCAGTCTGGTTCATTTTTAATTTCTTCATGTATTGTGTTAAAAGTTGCGTCTCCAACCTTGTCACCATCCTTAAGGGGATGTTCTTCTTGGTCTTTCATTACTGAAATTAATTCATCTATTTTCCCTTCTGGAATTCTTCCTTCGGGATCTATTTCTTCGAACAATTCTCTAATTTTTGATTCGTTCATATATTTTAAAAAGGTAGTGTGGTTTCAGTTATGTCTTCTTCTCTATCACTATCTTCTTTATAAGGTTTTCTAATTTCGACCCCTTTATCAGGAAATGCTTTATTTAGTGTAATTATTGCTGGATTGTTTTCAGCAGGTGCGTCATCAACAAAAGTTCCCTTAATAAAGAAAACATCTTGCATTGATTCATTGTATCCTCTAGCTTTTTGAAGATAAACACTAGAACGTAAATTCTCAGGATATAAAGCTTCCGTGTCACTACTTCTACTTATTTTAACAATGTAATCCGCACTATCTGCAATTTTTCCACTACCAGACAACTCATCCATTCCTCCACCCTTTTGTCCTGCTGGTGATTTTCTGTAATGGTGAATAAGAACGATTGGAACCTGTTGATCAGAAGTAAAATTCATAATACTTTTAACAATTCTTTTTTGCTTATCCCAATCATCTTTTTCTCCTTCATTTTTATCAATCAAATCAAGGTTATCAATAAAAACTAAATCTAAATCTTTATGTTCAGCAATTAATAGTTTTATCCCATCCCAAGAAATATCACTACCTCGTTGTATACCAGAGAACAACAATGTTTCAATATTGTCAATCTCTTTTACTTTCTCTTCATAGTAAACCTTTTTTGAGTTTGGAATTTTATAATCACGTTCTTCTGGAATCGTAATACCTGCACGTCTTCGAGCGAAGTCTTCTTTGATGTGGTCCTTCTCCATTTCAAGTGATATGAATAATACCCTATGACCAAGTCTCGCGTTTTTACAAGCCATGTCAAAAGCGAATGTTGTTTTACCACTACCACGCTTCGCGGCTAACACTATAAAACTTTTTCTTTTTATAATCGCGAAATTATCATCTAGATTTTGTGTTCCCCATGTATATCTAAGTTTATAATCCTTGGTTGGAATTGTTGGTTTAAATACAACTTGTTTAGCTGTTTCCTGTTGCCAGTTTATGTTGTATTCTTTTAAGATCCACTTTCTAGCTTCTTTGTTATTTATTCCAAGAATATCTGCAACTACAGTTATTCGATTCCCTTTTATTGGTTCATGGGAAGAGGAAGAAATATAATCCCTACTATCTTTTTTACCTTGGAATGTACCAGTTAATCTACCATCAAGAATCAATCGTCCTTGTCTATCAAATTCTGCTGTTCTACCAGTTTGCTGATATGCATTAACTACAATTTCCTTTATATCTATTTTATTCATTGCTATATCAATAGGACTTAAGTGTGCCTCAACCGTAGGTGCAACATAAACTGGTGTATCATCAACATATGGAAAATTTTCTATAAGTTCCGCTATAGTATATTTTTTATCAGATGTATAAATAACCTTGCACATATATGGCTCTTCCTTCATATGCAAAAACCCAGGATTTCTTAAAATTCTAGCCATATCGTAAATCTTATCAGCCTTACACCCATAATCCTTGCTCCACTCAATAACCCCCTTAATTGCATTCACATATTCTGCTTTTCTACTTGGATCTCCATCTTTTAACTTCCAAAGAGGTTGAATGCCATTTGAGGTTCCAATTATTAATGAAGGAGGACATTTTTTAATTAAAGCATCTATAACTATTTGTTTCTTTCTATCTTTCTCTTCTCGTGTTTGATTATCACCTGATTTTGCGATGTCTAAATCACCATACACGTAACGTAGTTTTTGGCAGTATTGATCTTGTCTTGGATTCTCACCAAAGTCATTAACTGCGAAGTATACACCCCACCCTTCTTTGTTCATTCCCTGGAAAAGTTCTTCGTTGTATTCGTAGTATGTTTTTGCTCCGTCATGTTTCTTTTTATCATCAATTAACACATATATTTGTTTTTTCATATTATAAATTAAATAGGTGTTTAAATCTTAATAAATTTTGATTTCCGTACTTTTTAGAGAAACGGAATTGTGCTGTCGTATCATTGTCGGAAGGAAATTGTTTAAGTAAGGCTCTCGCTTCTACTTCCATTGGGTCCATATTACTAACCTCAACTTCATCTTCCCATCTTTTTTGATTTAACCAAGTAGATGGAAATGGAATAAATTCCTTATCTTGCCATTGTTTAGATCTTTTGTTTAACTCTAAGGCTTCCATGATTTTAGGATATAGCTTTGTGCTTAAATTCATAAAGCGTCTTTTGGCAGTTATCCTGTCTTTCTTCCTAGGATAAGCTGCGTAGAAAATTTCAAAGCTTTCTTCTTTGTGTTTCTTATTAGCTATTTCAGTAGGGGTCTTGAGTGGGGGCACGTCTATATCTATATTAGAATCTATATCTATATCTATATCTATATTACTCGGGTCCTCTGACAGTGTGTCGGGTCCTGTCACAGTGTGTCTCAAACCATTGATTTTATTGAGTATTTTGGCGGGTACATCATTTAATGCTACTTCCATGCCTTTTTTAACACTTGGGTTGCTATATGCTTGATATTTCTTAAAATTTTTAACAAATACCCACCCATCAACATAGAAAACCTTTCCATTTAGGCGTACTAACATCTTCTTTAACATATCAACTTCTATGCCAGTTTCAAATGAAACAGTTCTTAGTGGAACTTCATAAATTCCAATAATATTTGTGTGATCATTTGTTATAAAATACAAGAATAAATATCTATCTAGTGGGTTTAGGTCAGATATAAAATTATCTGTCCAAAACCTTGTATTGACTGTTCTATATTTTGCCATATCATTATAATTTTGTTTTAGTCCTTCTATATTAGCGCTTATAACAACCAATATAGACAGGCTAAAACATATAAGCTAATTTCATAATTTCTCCTCTTCGACAGGGGATTAATTTCATCCTATCAAAATTAAAAAAGAATGTCAAGCGAAAACATGACATTCTTTTTTAAGATACAAATACATTATAAATTATATGTTTTTGTGTGGGTTGTTGTACATATTAACAATTTCAGATTTCAAACTTTTTAGATTCGTTACAAATTGTTTTGGTTCAATTGATAGTAATCCTTGTGTATAACGACTTTTTGCGTCCTGAATTTCAGGGGTATCTTCAAATTTAAAATATCCAATTGGACTATTTTTATTTCCTTCCATTAAGTAATCAATTCCAGTAAGATAAAACTTAAGGGTTACTAATGTTGCGGCTAAATAAAGATCTCTTGTACTAAATATATTTTCCATATAAAATTTCATTTAAGTTATTAATATAGACATTATAACACAGTACCCTTAAAATAAGCAAATAACTTGATAAGTATATAAAAAGGTGTATAATATAAAATATTACAAGATTAATAATTTAAAATAATTTATGAAAGGAGTTTTACTTTGTGGGGGGAAAGGAACACGTTTATTACCAGCTACAAAATATATGAATAAACATATGGTACCTCTTTTGAATACACCTATGATTACGTATCCATTAAATACCCTAAAGAGTTTTGGTATTGTGGATATCATGATTATAACTGGTGGAGAACATATAGGGCAAATTGCTGAATTTTTAGAAGATGGTTCGAATTTTGGTGTAAATATAACATACAAGGTTCAAAAAAATGCAGGTGGAATAGCTCAAGCTTTAGGATTGGCTGAATGTTTTGTTGGTGATGATAATGTTATGGTTATTCTTGGAGATAATATTTATGATAATATAAATAATATATTTTTAAATAAAATTACACCAGTCGGGTATTCAAGTATTTTAGTAAAACAAATGGAGGGAGCTTCAAGGTTTGGAGTTTTAATTGGAGATAAAATCGTTGAAAAACCTAAGGATATAGAAAAGGGAGATGTTGTTACTGGTCTATATGTTTATCCAAACGATGTGTTTGATTTAATAAAAACATTAAAACCATCAACTAGGGGGGAAATAGAAATTACTTCTGTTAATAATTTTTATTTAAAATCTAAAAAATGTGAAATATATCATATGAAAAAAGATAATTTCTGGTCAGATTGTGGTATTCCTAAAAGTTTGTTTGAGACAATTAAATGGATTTACGAAAAAAGATAGTTAATTTTGGTGTGGTTGCGTTACATTTCAAACTATGATATAATGTAACCCATGAATACAAAAAGAAAATATAAAATAAACGATGAGTTTTTTAATAGTTTTTCAAAAGAAAATGCCTATATTTTAGGATATATTTTAACTGATGGTAATATTTCTAAAAGGAATGGAGAAGTGAAAATAGGAAGTGTAGATAAGGAAATATTAGAAAAAATTGCCCAAAAACTTGAAAATACATATCCTATTAAAGGGTATTTACCTAAAAATAGAACTAAAATACAATATACATTGTATCTTTCTAGTAGGAAAATTTATAATAAGTTAATTCAATTAGGGTTGAAACCCAATAAAAGTAAAATAGTAAGAATGCTAAAAATCCCTAAAAAATATTTTTTTCATTTTTTAAGAGGAGTTATTGATGGGGATGGTTCTGTTTATACACAGCAAGATAAATATAAAAATAAAACATATACATTTTTAAGAGTTTCAATTGTTAGTGCTTCTATTCCTTTTTTAAAAAGTTTACAAAAAGAAATTAATGAACTAAGTGGATTAAGATTAAAAAATTTAACAAAAAACAGAACAGCTTTTTTGGTTAAGTATTCCACAAAAGAATCATTGAAACTTTTAAAATTAGTATATAAAGATTCAATAAATCTTAGATTGGAAAGAAAATATAATAAATATATGGAATATCTAGGGTTATCACTTGACAAGTAAATCGAATAGGTATACACTTAAGTTATTATTAAATAATATATTAAATATATGTGATATAAAAACACTAGGAGTTTATTATTAAATTAAAAATTAAAAATTATAATATGAAAATATTCAATTATTACGACGAGGAAAAAGGTGATTTTAAATTAGGTAAGATTATAGGACACATTATTTTGGCAATATTAATCTTATGTGTATTATTTGGTTCAATGGGTAACATAAGCGCAGGTGAAATGGGTGTTAAAACTCGTTTCGGTGCTGTAGTAGGAACTGTTCAACAAGGTCTTTATTTTAAGATGCCTATCGTTGAACAAGTCCATAAAATGTCAATTAAGACATTAACAATTAATTATGATAAAGCAGGAGATAGCGGAGAAAACAAAGTAGCTACCGATAATTTATTCGGAGCTTCCAAGGACCTTCAGGATGTATCAATTGGCGTAGTTGTAAACTATCATGTAGATGCAACAAAGGTTCAGGAAATTTATTCTCAATATAGTTCAGTAGAAAACTATCAATCAAATGTTGTAGAACCAATGATTCGTGAAATAGTCAAATCAACTTCAGCTCAATATACAGCAGAAGAATTGGTAACTAAACGTGCAGAATTTTCTGATAAGGTAAATGTAGCATTAGCAACTCAATTTACAGCGAAGAGTGCAGTTTTAGAAAGATTTTCAGTTACAAACTTTCAATTTTCTACAACATACTCTAAGGCAATTGAGCTTAAGGTTACTGCAGAACAAAACGCATTAACTGAAAAAAATAATCTTGCTATTGAAGAATATAAAGCTCAACAGAGGGTTGCTCAAGCAAAAGGTGAAGCAGAAGCCATTAAGATTCAAGCACAGGCTGTTAATAGTCAAGGTGGTGCTGATTATGTAGCGTTACAAGCAATCAAACAATGGGATGGACATTATCCTACAACTGTTATGGGTGGGAGTACTGTTCCTCTTATTCAATTAAAATAATATGAAAAATAAAGGATTTACTTTAATTGAATTACTTGTTGTTATTGCTATTATTGGAATATTATCTACTGTAGTTTTGGCTAGTTTGAAAACTGCTAGATGTAAAGCAGATCCAACACATGATGGATGTAAGATGTCAGATAAAATAAAACAAATAACAAAAGAGGAATCACCTATATCTGATAAATTTGATAGGTCTAAATCGGAAACTACTGATAAAACTCAACAAACAGAAGAAAATAAGATAATACTTAATAAAGATTGTGAATCAATTACAGATTCAAGTGCTAAGATAGAGTGTTTAAAGGCAGTAAAACAAGCTGAAAATTTACAGGATTGTATTAATAGATATTCAAATTAAAAATGTCAAGTAATAAAAAACATAGATGTATTTGTAGGAAGTGTCATGAGCCATTTAGGTCAAAAGAAAAGTTTAAAATAATTTGCCCAGATTGCTCTCAAAAAAATTATGAAAAATCACAAAATATTCAAAAAGAAAGCAGTAGCAATGCAATCTAAGGAAGAAAAATTAATGAAAGGAACATTAGGTTCACCTTTTAATTCTAAGGCTTGGAATAATAAAAAAGAAGGAATTAAAAAAAGAGTAATAAAAAAAATAGCGCGTTTCAAAATTCGTAAAATGGAAAGAGAGGAGGCATTAAAAGCGGGTAAACCAGTAGTATATAGTATTAAATAAAATGAATATAGAACATAAAATAGAATGGACAAAAAAACAAATGCCCGTAATGGCAAAAATAACAGAACAGTTTGAGAAAACTAAACCATTTTCTGGATTAAAAGTTGGTGTATGTCTACATCTAACAAAAGAAACAGCTATTTTATTATTAGCACTTCAAGCAGGTGGTGCTAATGTTGTAGCATGTGCTTCTAACCCTCTTTCTACGCAAGATGATGTTGTTGATTATTTAAAAACTTATGGAAAAATGTTTATTCGTGGTAAAAAGGGCATGGGCCAAGAAGAATATGATATGGGTTTAAAATTTGTAGCAGATGTTAATCCAGATTATATAATAGATGATGGAGCAGATCTAACTACTTTAATTCATAAAACAAGTAATATTTTTCCTAAAGGAGGACTTGAAGAAACAACAACTGGAGTTACCCGTATAAAACATATGGATTTGAAATATCCCATTATTGCAGTTAATGATGCAGATACAAAACATTTATTTGATAATGTGTATGGTACTGGACAAAGTACACTTGATGGAATAATAAGATCTACTAATGTTCTCCTGGCTGGTAAAACATTTGTGGTTGCTGGTTATGGTTTTTGTGGAAAAGGTTTAGCACAAAGAGCACGCGGGATGGGATGTAACGTTATTATTACCGAAATAGACCCTATTAGAGCGTTACAGGCTCATATGGATGGTTTTAAAGTAATGGAAATGAAGATGGCTGCTTTTAAGGCTGATATAATTGTAACAGTTACAGGGAGTGTAAATGTGTTAAATAAGGAAATCAATAATCTAAAAGATGGAGCTATTATTGCAAATTCTGGACATTTTGACATAGAAATAAATAGAAAATTTCTTGAAATTAATGCAAAAAAAATCACCAAAATTAGTGACGATATAACTGAATATACATTAATTGATGATCCATCTGATCCAGATTTTCCAACTAGAATTAATTTATTATCAGAAGGTAGACTTGTTAACTTATCAGCAGCAGAAGGACACCCATCAGAAGTAATGGATATGTCTTTTGCTAACCAAGCATTAAGTTTGGAATATTTAGTTAAGCATCCATTAATAGTAAAAGATAATAGGGTTTATAATGTACCTACTGAAATAGACAAAAATGTAGCATTATTAAAATTAGAAGCTCTCAAAATTTCTATAGATAAAGAAACCGAAGAGCAAGTTAAATATAGAATATCATAATGAAAATCTTATTTACAGGAGCACAAGGTGTTGGAAAAACAACTTTAGTGAAAGAGGTTTCAAGTAGTATATGGATAAAAATATTACCAGAAGTAGCTAGACAAATGATAGAAGAAGGATACAGCTTAGACAGTGGAGCAACAGAAGAATTTGAAAGAATAATGTTGCAACGTCAAATATTATTAGAGTTAGAGGAAAGTTTTATTGCAGATAGAGGTATTATTGATATTCTTGCTTATTGTATGGTTTTATTTGAAGGCAACGAAAAACTTTTAAATTATATCAATTACTGGTTAGCTAAAGCTCATTATGATATTGTATTTTATATACCTATTGAATTTCCCATAGAGAATGATGGACTTAGATCTACTGATATAGAATTCCAAAAGAATATAGATAAGGCTATTCAACATATTTTAAATTCTGGTATATTTAACTATCATACTATAACTGGTTCAAAAGAAAAGAGATTAAAAAAGGTCTTAAAAATTTTATCAACAATTAAAAAATAATAAGGAGTGGTGCAGCAAAATGGGGGGATACAGTAGCAATCCGTAGTATCCTAAGTATTACATAGGTAATGTTAAACTAAAATGACCTTGTAGTTTGAGCAAGGAAAATCAAACAACAAAAGTACTATCCTACATCCCCCAGTTTTACTGCATCATTCTTAAATAATATATATGAAAACAGCAGAGGCGGTAACGCCAAGACACCCAGATAAATTATGTGACAGGATAAGCGACGCGATTCTTGACGCGTGTTTAAAACAAGATCCTATGAGTAGAGTTGCAGTAGAAACCATGGGAGGGCATGGAATAATAACGATTACAGGAGAATTAACAACTAAGGCGTATATTAATATCCGAGAAATTGCGCAAGGTATAGCGGGCAATCAATATGGTGTTCAAGTTAATATAGTACAACAAAGTTCAGAAATTGCTCGTGGTGTTGATGCAGAAGGTGCAGGTGACCAAGGTATTATGGTTGGTTATGCTTGTAATGATAATAAAGAAATGATACCTCAAGAATTATTTTTAGCAAGATCATTGTGTAAGTTTTTATTTGCAATGTATCCTTATGATGGAAAAACGCAAATAACACTAAATGATGAAAATCAAATCGAGACAATTATTGCTAGTTTTCAAAATACTACAAGTAAAGAATTAAAAGAAGCTATTTTTACATGGTACGCATTTTTAGGTCTTGAAGAAGAAGATATAATTAAGTTTTCAGTTCTCGCAAATCCAGCAGGAGATTGGGTACAAGGAGGATTTGAAGCAGATACAGGTTTAACTGGTAGAAAACTTATAGTAGATAATTATGGACCACAAGTTGCTATTGGTGGTGGATGTTTCTCAGGTAAGGATGCAACTAAGGTTGATCGTTCTGGTGCATATATGGCTCGCAAGATAGCTGTAGATTATATAAAAAAAAATCCTACAGAAAAAGACGTAACAGTAAAAATTGCATATGCTATTGGAGTTATACAACCAGTCATGGCAACAGTCCAGATAAGTGGTGAGTCTAGTGATATGTCTGGTCATGATAGAATAATTAATATTGACTTATTAAAAGAAAATAATTATGACTTAACACCACAGGGTATTATTAAGTTTCTTAAATTAAGAGAACCACAATTTGAAAAGACTGCACAATTTGGTCATTTTGGAGAAGGGTTTACTTGGGATAAATAATATGAAATTGAAACAATATAAGTTTCTTGAGATAATATTGAAAATATGTTATTACTTAGGTTTATTTATAATTGTATTATTAGCATTATTAATTATAAAATAATATGCAAGAAAAAATTTACACAACAAAAGATAGTGGAAAAAGAGTTAATTATGAAGGAGGTTTTCAGAGAGACACAGCAGAAGGTAAACCTAGATATGATTTAATACCTCATGAATTACTTACAAGACTAGCTGGGTTATATCAAAGAGGTGCTGTAAAATATGATGAAAATAACTGGAGAAAAGCCAATTCTGAGATTGAATATAAAAGATTTATTGCTAGTGCTTGGAGACATTTTATTGCATGGATAAGGGGTGATAAAGATGAGGATCACGCAAGTGCGATTATTTGGAATGTAATGGCATATGAATGGCACAAGGAACATAAACAAATAAAAGAAACTAAAAAGAAGGTATAACTTTACACTTGACAAGTAAATCGAATGGGTATATACTTAAGTTATTATTAATTAAATGAAATATAAAATATGAAAATCTTATTCCTCGATATAGATGGCGTGGTTAACAATAAGGAATCTTTTGCGAGAAATCCAATTGATGAAATAGATGAAATTTTGGCAAATAAAATAAAGGCTATACAATTATCAACAGGATGTAATGTTGTGTTGTCTTCTATGTGGAGACTTAGTCCTGTGTTAGTATCTAAGGTCGAAGAAAAAATATGTAAAGTATTTGATTCCACAATAGAGTCAACTGATCTAAATAAAAAAGAAAGAGGTGATGAAATAGCCGCTTGGTTAACTGCGCATCCAGAAGTTAAAAAATATGCCATTATTGATGATGATATAGATATTCTTTTAGAACAATTACCAAATTTCTTTAATACATCATTTGATTTAGGTATAACAGATGATATTATGTTTAGGATAATTAAGCATTTAAATAGTTAATTAAAATGAAAAAAAATCAAGTAAAAAATAAAATAATTGCCTTAGGAGATGTCCATGGATTAAATAAGTGGCAAGAAATAATTAAACAACCCTTTAGTAAGGTGATTTTTCTTGGAGATTATTTTGATAGTTTTGAGGTACCATTCGAACAACAGTTAGAGAATTTTAAAAATATCTTGGCTTTTAAGTATGGTAGTCCAGATAAGGTTGTTTTATTACTTGGAAATCATGATTATCAATATTTATCATATGTCGGAGAACACTACAGTGGATATCAAGCTGATAAAAAATCTAAAATTTCTTCTCTATTAGAACTAGCAATAGAAGATGGAATGCTTCAAGCTTGTTATTCTTATAAAAATTGGGTATTTACTCATGCTGGAATAACTAAAACTTGGTTGCGTAATAGTGGGGGAAATATCAAAACTATAGAAGATTCAGTTAATCGTATTTTTCTTGATTACCCTAGATCATTTTGTTTTATAGAAGGGAAAAATCATAGTAATTATGGAGATGATGTAACTCAATCACCTTTCTGGGTTAGACCTAAAAGTTTACTAGAAGATAAAATAGTAGGATTTAAACAGGTTGTTGGACATACTCACCAAAAACATATCCAGATTACTGATGATATATTTTTTATTGATACTTTGGAGCCAGGAAATGAATATTTGATTATTAATAATGATAAGCCAGAAATTGGTGAATATAATGAACATAAAACAATTAATTAAGTTTCTTGAAAAATTACCAGAAGATACAATAGTTATGACAAATGGATATGAAGGTGGTTATTGTGATATTGTACCAAGTGGAACTATCGTAGACATGTGCTTGGATTACAATGATGAAAGTGTCTGGTGGGAAGGTCCTCATGAATTAGCAGAAGATGTAAGTGAAAAACAAGATTATAAACAAGTTAAAACAATAATACTTTAAAATAATGAAAAAAATTAAACAACAAACAGCAATTAACTCAAATGCACTAGCTTTTCTTAAGCTATTTATAAGTCCAGAAAATAAAATAGTGGATTTATATGTAATAGGAAAGTGGTTAATGGCCGAACTTGCATCAGGATGTAGATTTAGTGTTAAAAACCAAACTATAGATTAACATGAAAACAGAATGTCCATCAGGGAAACAAATGTTAGATAAAAAGGGGGCAATATCATTTAAAAACCTTACAATGAAACTTCATAGAATAGAAATGAGGGAATATGAATGTGATCAATGTGGTGCATGGCACTTAACATCAGAGGGTGATCATCGTAGTTTTAGGCATCATGTATTTAATAGATATTAAACTTGACAAGTGGCAAGGCAATAGAGTATAATGGATACATATCAGTAATTAATAGAATAAAGAATAAATTTATGAAGCAATCATCATTGGGAGAAATCGCATTAAAATTAGGTATTAATAAAAGCAAACTTGCTTACTACTTCACCATGGGACTTATCGTTCCAATCACTAAGGTTGGACGTATGAATGTTTTTGATTTAGAAAAAACAATAGCGATAGTTGAAAAAATAGGAGATTTAAAAATGAAAGGTAAAACATTAAAAGATATAAAATGTAAAAAATAGTTATGATTATAAATGGTATTAAGAAAGAGTTGTACGAATATCAAAAAATAGGAATTAAATTTTTAGTAGATAGTGGTGGAAGAGCATTACTTGCAGATAGTCCAGGTGTTGGTAAAACAGCACAGGCTCTAGGGTATGTGTCACATAGTGGTCATAATAGAACTTTGGTTGTTTGTCCCGCGTCTGTAAAATTTTGTTGGGAAGATGAAGTAGAAAAATGGACAAATTTAACATCTTTCGTTGTAGATTCTAAAACAAATCTTTCTGATATACCACATGATGTTAATTTAGTTATTATAAACTTTGAAATATTGAAAAAATTCTTTAATGAATTTATGAAATATAAGTGGGATTGCTTAGTTGTTGATGAGAGTCATTTAATTAAATCACCAACAGCAATACGTTCAAAGGTTATTAAGGCTCTTTCAAAAGTAATACCAAACGTAATAATGCTTACAGGAACACCAGTATTGAGTCGACCAATTGAAATGTTTAATATGCTTTCAATTTTGGATCCACAAACATGGAATAATTATTATCATTACGCAGTTAAATATTGTGAAGGCAAACAAGGGTATTGGGGCTTCGAGGCAAAAGGAGCTAGTAATCTTGAGGAATTAAAAGGTAGAATATCTAGATATTTTTTAAGAAGAACAAAGGAAGAAGTATTATCTGAATTACCTACTAAAAATCCTCCAATATATGTTCCTATTAAATTACCAGATGAAGCCAGAAAGCAATACGACTTAGTTGAAGCTAATCTTATTAAATATTTAAAAGAATACAAGAAAGATAAAACAGATAAGGAGATAGCTAAATCCCTACAAGCAGAAAAATTAGTAAAACTTAATTTGCTTAGAGAAATAAATGCTATAGGTAAAATTCCAACAGCAAGAGAAATGATTGATAATATAATAGAGGCTGGACAAAAAGTTATAGTATTCTCAAGCTTTAACGCTCCATTGAAAGAACTTGAGGAAATGTATGAAGAGAATTCAGTATTACTTCTTGGAGATACACCAGTAGATGAGAGAGGTGCTTTGGTAAAGAAATTTCAAGAAGATCCAAATATAAATGTATTCTTTGGTGGAACAAGAAGTGCTGGAGTTGGTATAACATTGACAGCAGCCAGTAATGTGATATTCTTAGATTTACCATGGAATCCTGCTGACCTAGATCAAGGCGAAAATCGCGCCCATCGTCCAGGTGCAGTGTATGATTCTTTAAACATTTATAGAATAGTAGGTAAGGATACTATAGATGGATTTATGAGAAAATTAATTGAAAGAAAACAAGAAATTATTGACCAATTAATTGAAGGAGGGGAAAAAGTAGAAGAAGATCATAGTATGGTTGATGACTACATAAAAGAATTAGAGGCTAAGTACAAAAAATAAAATTATTATAAATATTATTAATTAATTATAAAAAATATATGTCAAAACAAATATTGTTCGGGAATTTAGGAAGGGATGAATTAGCAGTTGGTGTTAATACAGTTGGTAATATATCAAAGGTTACAATTGGTCCAAAGGGACGTAATGTAATATTCGATCGAGGATTTGGTGGTCCCACGATTGCTAATGATAGTGGATCGATTAGTAGAGAAGTTGTATTACAAGATCCTATACAAAATATGGGTGCAAATGTTACAAAAGAAGTTGCACAAAAAACAAATGATAATGCAGGAGACGGAAGAACGACTTCTGTTATTATTATGCAATCTATTTTCAATGAAGGTATGAAGGTTATGAATAGTAAAAAACCATGGTATAAATTTTTTACTAAAAAAGAAAGTGTAAATGCTATTGGAATAAAGAACGGTATCGAGAAAGCTTCGAAAGTCGGAGTTGCATATTTGAAATCTATTGCAAAGCCAATTAATACAGATGAAGAAATTACACAAGTAGCAATAATTTCATCAGAATCAGAAGAGATTGGTAAAAAGATTTCAGAAACTATTAAACAATTAGGAGTTGATTCAGTTATAACAGTAGAAGAATCTCCAACTGTTGGAATTTCATCTGAAGTTTCTCAAGGATTAGAGTTTGAAAAAGGTTATATTTCTCCTTACATGGTTACAGATATAAGTAGAGTTGAAGCAGTGTGTAAAGATGTTCCTATTTTAGTTACAGATATGAAACTTGGTGCTATTGATGAGATTGTTCCATTGCTTGAAGAAGTTATGAACTCAGGAAAAAGAGAACTTGTAATTATTGCAGAGGATGTTGTGGGAGAAGCCTTAAATACTTTCGTTGTAAATAAAATGCGTGGTGCTTTAACAGTTCTAGCTATTAAGGCTCCTGGTTTTGGACTTAGAAAGAGAGATTATCTAGAAGATATTGCAACTGTAGTTGGTGCCAACTTTATTGCTAGTGATTTAGGTATGTCATTGAGTAAGGTAAAATTATCTGATTTGGGATCTGCAACTCGTGTTGTGTCAACAAGAGACAAAACAACAATCATTGGAGGTAAAGGAACAAAGGAAGCTATCGATGCTCGTATTGCGTTAGCTAAATCTGAACTTGCGAAATTAGAATCAAAACACGATAAACTTAAGGTTGAAGAAAGAATTGCTAAGTTGTCTGGTGGGGTTGCAATTATAAAAGTTGGAGCTGCTACAGAACAAGATACTAAATATCAAAAATTAAAAATAGAAGATGCTGTAAACTCGGTAAAAGCAGCTTTGGAGGAAGGTATTGTTTCTGGTGGAGGTGTAGCCTTGATTGGAGCATCAGAAGCTATAATGCGTGAAACTTCAGAAGGTAAGTATACAAAGGATGAGCTTATAGGTTTTAGTATCCTCTCAAAGGCTCTAGAAGCTCCTCTGTACTGTATTGCAACAAATTGTGGTCTAGATGGTCAAACTATAGTAGATTACGTTAAAACGATGTCAGAGGGTGGAGGATTCGATGCCTTGAGAAATGAATATGTAGATAGTATGTTTAATTCTGGAATTGTAAATCCTACAAAGGTAGAAAGAAGTGCAATTGAAAATGCTTCAAGTGCTGGTGGTATATTATTGACAACAGAAGTTTGTATGGCAGAAGAGCCAAAAATACTTCCAGATGGAATGAGATAATCACTAATTACTTGACAAGTTAAATCGAAAGGTATATACTTAAGATAGTCCTGCTTAGGGGTAAAAGTATTAATCGTAGGAACTCATCAAAATAATCAATATGATGGAGAACGAGAAATCGTCACCTGTTAAATTCCTACGATTAAATACTTTATTATTAATTAAAATTTAAAACATGATAGATAAAGAAGAATATTTAAAAGGTACAAAAAACTTTTTAGAACAATTAGAGGAAGATGAAAAAAGAAGGGCCTTAAAACCTTTTCTTGTTAGAATATTTCTTGATTTAAAAGATTTTATTTGGTATAGGTTTATTTTAGAAATTAAAAATTGGCCTTATGATATTAAAATAAAATGGCAGGAGATCTTTAGAGGATATTCTGATTCTGATGTTTGGAATCTTGGTAGTTTTATCGTAAGAAAAACTTATATTCCATTAAAGAGATTTGTAAAGAATTATGAGGAACATGGTATGTCACTTCCAGTTGAATTTGCATCAGATCCAGGAGCTTGGCTTATGATTCTTAAAAAGATTGAATTTGCTTTTGATAGCGTTTGGGAAGACGAAAATGAAATGGAAAATAGATTTACTAGAGGTATGACAGCTGAACAATTAAAAGAACATAATTTAAAAGTAGAAGAAGGGTTAATTTTGTTTGGAAAATATATTAGGAGTTTGTGGGATTAATAGTTAATTAAATAAAATTTATGAGTATCAAATTATTAGGAAATAGAGTTTTAATAGAAGTAGATCGAAATGAGAAAAAAACAGCCTCAGGAGTTATCTTGGCTAAAGAAGAAGAAATGGGTGAATACATGACAGGTAAAGTATTTGAAGTTGGTGAAGGTAAAAAAAACAACAATGGAGAATTATTGCCAATGTGTGTAAAAAAAGATGATGTAGTTACTTTCCAATATGGTAAAGCTGTACAAGTTGATGGAAAGACTTATATGATGACACTAGAGGATGATATTATTATGGTTATCTAACCTCTATTTTATGAATAGTAGAATTAATAATTGTAAAAAAGAAATAGAGATTGAAACAGAAGAAAAAATCAATCATGGTAAAAATTCTTATAAGGAGTATTTAAAAGAATATAAAAGAAAAACACGAAGTGCTCGAACAAAGATAATGAGAGATGCTAGAAAAACAATTAAAAAACTTCGCACATCAAAAGAGTATGTTAGTAATTCCTGTATTAAAGATTATGATTTTGATTTTTTCTAAACTATGTTATTATATTAATACTGGTCGAATGATTATCAAAAGTTAAAAATAAAAAATTTATGAATGAAGATTTAAAAATAGGAGCAGAACCAGAAGTTGTTGAAACACCAGTTGTTGAAACACCAGTTGAAGAGTCTGTCGTAGAAGAAGAAGTTAAGACTGAATTAGAATAGTTTTGGGTGGGTATTAGATTACCCACATTATGGTGGGTGACGGTCATAGGAAGATCTCCAAAATCATCCATTTGGGTTCAACTCCCAACCACTGTGCTGTTTAAATTATTAATTATGAATATTTATATATGAGTTTACATACACCAAGAGGAATAGATTCAGATGATGTCGATGATGGAATATACAATATGTATAATCTAAAATTGGAACAAGAAGAAAGTATTATAAAACCAAATCAATGGGGCACAATTGGAGCTAGAATGTTTAAAGCTTTTTCTGTTACACACGAGAAATTACCACCTGGATGTTATGGCGTTACTGTTGATAGAACAGATGATAAACCAATTTTTATAGGTAGATATATTAAGATAGATAAAATAATGCGTTTTAAGGGGGAAATTGCAGATAAGTTTTTAAATGAAATAGATGACTTTTGGAAAAAGGAAACTTTGTTTAAAAAACATGGCTTTCTTCACCGTAGAGGATATATGCTTTACGGAGCACAAGGTGTTGGAAAATCATCCATAGTGTGGCAAGTAATGAAAGATGTAGTTGATCGTGGTGGACTTGTGTTGATATGTGATAATCCTAGATTTTTTACAGAAGGTTTAAAAAACTTGAGACAAGTAGAACCTAATCGTCCTATAGTTTGTGTTTTTGAAGATATAGATGCAATAATTAAAAAGTATGGAGATACTGAACTTTTGTCGATTTTAGATGGTGATAGCCAAATTGATAGAGTTATTAATATTGCTACAACAAACTATCCAGAATTACTTGATAGAAGAATTATAAATCGTCCAAGAAGATTTGATAGAATATACAAAATTTCAGCCCCAGGGGATAAAGTTAGAATAGCGTTCCTTAAAGCAAAACTTCCTAAAACTGAAAACTTAAATGAGTGGGTTAAAAAAACAAAAGGATTATCATTCGCAGCTTTGGCAGAAACACTTATTTCTGTTCTTTGTTTGGATAACAATTTAAATGACACAGTTGAAACATTATCAGCATTAGAAAGCGGTAGTCCTACAAGCTCAGATAATGAGTTTGGTGGAAAGGTTGGTTTCGCTAATGAGTGCAACGATAAAGTCGAATTAAAAAAATAATTATAAAATATATGAATAAAAGAGTATTACTAACAGGTATTGGAGGATTCTCAGGTTCACATTTTGTAGATCATATTCTTGAGACTACAGATTGGGATATAGTGGGTATTGCATCTTGGAAACATAAGGGTATTCCAGAACGAATTTTAGATAGTGAAGTTTACCAAAAAAACAAAGAACGTGTTGAAGTTCTTACTCATGATTTAGAGTCACCTTTTACACCTATAACAAAACAAAGAATAGGTAAGATAGATTATATTATTAATATTGCTTCTATGTCAGATGTAGAACAGTCCATACAAGATCCTGTTCCTTTTGTTGAGAATAATGTAGCTTTAATATTAAATATATTAGAGTTAGCTAGAGAAATTAAACCTGAAGTTTTCATTCAAATTTCCACGGATGAAGTTTATGGAGCTATGGTTAATAATGAACCCCATAAAGAATGGAGTGCAATACTACCAAGTAATCCTTATGCTGCTTCAAAGGCCGCACAAGAAGCTATAGCTACTTCTTATTGGAGAACCTATGGAGTTCCTGTAATTATTACAAACACAATGAATTTAATAGGAACAAGACAGGATGCCGTTAAATTCCTTCCTAAAATTGTAAAGTATATTCAAGAAGGTAAAAAAATGCCTATATATGCAAAAGAGGATGGAACTTTTGGATCTAGATTTTATATAGATGTGCGTAATCAAGCTGATGCAATTTTATATATTATTAAAAATGTAAAACCTGCAAGTTATGAAAATGGTGATTTAAAACCTAATAAATTTAATATTGTAGGAGAAAAACAATTAAATAACTTGGAATTTGCTCAATTGGTTGCTAGAATAATAGGAAAAGAACTTAATTATGAAGTTATATCATTTTATTCGAATACAGTAAGAAAGGGTCATGACATGCATTACGGTTTAACTAATGGAAAAATGCTAGAGATTGGTTGGAAATATCCATTCTCAATTGAAGAATCATTAAAAACTATTGTTCAGTGGTATGTTAATAATCCTGAATGGTTAGTTTAATTATTAAATAATATTATATATATGAAAAAACAAAAAATAAAAAAGGAAGTAAAATTAGAAAATCGAAAAGAACCTAGAATTTTATCTTTGGATTATGAAACAAGTCCACAAAAGGGATATTTCTTTGGATCTATTTGGGAGACAGACATAATAAAAGTAATTGAACACACAAGCATTTTATGTGTTGGTTATAGGTGGGATGATGGTCCAATTAAGGTAATAGGGCAAGATGATTTTAAGGGATATAAAAAGGGCGTTTTAGATGATGAAGCGTTAGTAAAGTTTTTTGCTCCAATTTTAAAACAAGCAGACGTGGTCTCAGCTCACAATGGGGATAATTTTGATATCAAGGTATTTAATACACGATTATTAGCTCATGGTGTAGATCCAGTTCCAGTAAGTAAAACTTTTGATACTAAAAAAATCGCTAGAGCAAATTTTAATCTTCCAAGTAATAAATTAGATGATATTGCTGGATTTTTAGGAATTGGTCAAAAGTTAAGTACATATAAACAATTATGGTTTGATTGCGAAGCTGGAGAACAAAAAGCTTGGAAGTATATGAAAAAATATTGTGGTATGGATGTAAGTTTACAATACGAAGTATTAAAAAGAGTTCTTCCTTTTGCTAAACAAACAGGAGACTTTGTTTATGTTAATCCAGATGGAATAACTTGTCCTAATCCATTGTGTTTATCAGCACACATGACACGAAGTAAAAATCGAATTGTCAAGGGTGGTTATAAAGTTCAGTATCAATGCCAAGAATGTGGTTCATATTTCACAGATCAAAGAGTTGTAAAAACCACAGTTTAATATAGCTCGGAGGCGTTTTTGATTATATCTACATATTCTTTTACACAGGCTTTATGGAATTTCTCTTTTTCAGAGCTATTTTTGTAGGTATATTCAAGATGGCTTTCTAAACTACTCCACGCTTGGCGGATTATTTTTTCAACATATTTTGCTCTAATATATGCTGTTTTTTTCATGCTTTTCATATTATACCATTGTCCTCCGAAAGTCAAAATTTCAGCCTAGGGAAGTATTTTAAGGATTTAGGCACTAAAAGGGGCATAAAAAAAGGCAGGTGATACGATTTGTATCCCTGCCTTAATTTATTTATTTAGTTTTTATTATATTATTTTACTTCTGCTACTGCATTTAGTGCACTTTGTTCAATCATTTTTGATACAAGTTCATTTAACGCTTCAATAGATACTTTTGTTTCTCCACTTTCAATTTTAGCAATACCTTCTTTTTGTTCTTTCATTACTTCTTCTAATTCCTTTAATCCTTCTGTGTGTAAAGTTACTTCTTCGTTATATGCTATAATTGCTTCTTCTTTTTCTTTTTTCATTTCTAGATAATCTGGGTGTTCAGTGTCTAGTTTTGAGATTTCGTAGTTTTCTACTAAAATCTCGTGTTCAATAGCAGCTTTACAATCCATTACTGATTTAATACTTACTTCTAGATTAGCAATTTTTGAAAGACGGGGAGTGATTAATTCCATTCTTAATGCTTCACGAGCTAATAATTTGTAATTTGCTACTTTTTCATTTAATGCTATTGCGTTTTCTTTTGTGTTTTCTTTTAACATATGTTTTTTATATTTTTATTAACGAAATTTTTAATAGTTTTTGAACTGTTTGCTCTTTTCCCTTTGTATGGGAATGGAGACTTCAATATCATACTTGATAATATTGCGAATGCTTTTGTTGATATATTTTCTTTGATTAATTCCTTGTAGTTCGATTGTGGATCAATTAGAGACATTTTCCAATTATATTTGGAAATTTTTTCTCCTAAGACCCAAAATTTAGTATTTGGGACTCTAATCTTTATTATATCTGAACTTTCTGCTCTATCGATTGAACTTCCTATGGGAATTTTGAATTGCATATTTATTTAATTTTTCTAATAATATTCGACCTTTCACGGTGCATTACTTTTATTCATAATGGTTTTATTTTTTGATTAATAAGTGTCTATCCCATTTTAGATTTTTATATAATTCAGGAAAGCATTCTATAAATAGCCATATTGACCATCTACATGTTTTTAATTCACTTGTTCCAAATATATGATGACCTAATTCATGAAGTGCTGATATTATACTTGCATGATTTTTGTCTAGATATATTGTTTGTGTTTGTGGATTATATTGATATTCTTTTCCTAATTTTATTTTTAGGTTATCTTTTTTATCGTTTGTCCAATTAAGCCATATGATTAATCTTTCTAATCTATTTAATTGTTCTTTTTGAGATAAGTTTTTCCATTCTTTAAGATTGTTTTTTTTCCATATTAATGTTGCTTTTTTAATTGATGTTTTAATTCTCGGTTTTACAGTTAGAATTTGTTCTTTTGTTGGGTACATAGAATAAATTTTTATCCAAACCTGTTAAAATCGTTATAATCGTCATCATATATTCCTTGACCGTAATGATTGGCAACATTTATGTGTTTTGAGCTATCATATTTTTTAGGACCTTTTCCATAACTTCCATCATCGTTTAATTCAAATCCTGTATTATAATCAGCTATTGTTTCTTCATCTTCTTTTTGTTGAACTATTGCAAATTCATCTGAAGCTATATCTGTTATTGCTTCCATTGTTCTGAATAAATTTGCTATTTGTGAAATGAAGAAATTTCTTTCAGGTAGTTCTATTTTGTTACATTGACAGATTTCTTTAAAGTTTGTACATAATTCTTCTATTTTTGCAATTTCTTCATCTAATGAGTCATCTAATGTACTTTTAATTTCTTCTGTTGTGCAATTTTTTAGTTTATATTTGAAGTCTTCACTTATTGTTTCTTTGTAATTTTTATCAGTAAATACGGCTGCATCGAAATCTAAGTCTAAAATTGGATCTTTTTCTATGTCTATCCAACTACGTACTGCTGTAATAACCTTATCAAATACTTTAGGTTTTTCGTTTTCTACGGGTACAATAGCTACATTTTTTGGCATTGTAGATTCTATTTCTTTTGGTGCTTCTGTTTTAATTTCTATTGGTTTTTCTTCTTTTTTGAATGGAATATCTATTGAAGTTAATTTCATTTTATTATCTCTTGTGTGAAATGAAAATAATTTACCTTCTTTTACTTCTTCTCCTTTTCCTTCACTTGAGATTAGTAAATTTCCTTTAGATTTACATATATTCAATATACTATTAAAACCATTTCTTCCAAAGAAACATTTTTGAGCTAGGTTTGTTTTTTTGTTTACTTGTAGAATTATAAATGCTGCTCCATTTTCTGTTCTTACTGTTTTAATTTTTCCTTCTATGAATAATGCTAATTCTATAGCTATTGCTTCTGAATCATTCCATTTTTCTGTTTTGTTTGTTTTGTAGTATTGATTTACTGATTCGAAACATTTTGTTGTGTATTCGAATCCTAATTTTTCGTGTTTTTTCTTTAATTCTTCATCATTGCTTATCATTCCATTATGAACTGCATAATAATCAAATTTTAATTTTTTATTTGATATTTTAATTGGATGCGTTTGTTGTATTTTATTTTCTGTAGATGTTGGTGTTCTGTGATGGGCAATTATCATAGTTGATGGTTTAAGATATAAATCTAATAGAAATTTTGTAGGTTCTGTGGCTCTGTCTATTTCTATATTTCCATTTTTTTCGATTCGAATGATTCCAAATCCTTTTTGACCTCTATTGTATTGGTCTTCATATTGATTAAGAATAAAATCATTTATTGGTTTTGCATTTATTGCTTTTTTGTCTTTATTTTTAGGAGTTCTTTTATTGAATCCTGCGATTATTCCACACATAATTGTTTTTATTCATTTAATTAATAATTGTTTTCTGTTTCACATATTATTTCATGTAATGCATTTTCATGTGCGCGTAAGCTGTGTGATCCTGCATCCATAATAATTTCTTGTGGTGTCTCCATTTGTTTTGTTAAGATTTTATAAATTTCACCTTTTTGCTCTAATGGCAAATCGACATCATTGATTAATTTAATTTCATCTTTTTTATTTATTTTTGGGATTTCTCCTTTTTCAAGTGTCCAAATAAAATTTAAGAATGGTTTTATATTTTCTTCTATTCTCATTGAATATGGAATTCCTATTACTATTACTGATTCTCTCATATCTTTGACTTTTCCTGTAATAAAATCTAATGTAGCATTATTTAATACTCCATTATTATTATTAAATTTTGTTTCCATTTTATCAAATAATCTATCTATATGTTCTTTTTCTAGAACTGTTTTGATTATTTTTTGACCTGTTAGATATTCTTTTTTTAGATTTCTAGCTATTATTGTTGTGATTCCTTTTCTCATTCCGAATAAGAAATAGTTGTTTTTTAATTTCCAATTGAAAGCAGCAACTCTATCTTTTAAGCTATCTGCAAAAAGTCCTACATTTGTGTCAGCGTTATAGTGAATATTCATTACAGCTTTTAGGTTATCGAAATCTTTTTTAGCAGCTATTCCTTGAATTTTTTTCTTTGATGATAAGATTTCTGATTTCTTTGGAATTGTTTTTCCTATTAGATTCCATCCTATTGCAATATTATAATCTGCTTTTTGTTTATCTTTAATCACCTGTTTAGGATTAAATAGATATTCAATTTCATTTTTATAATATTCATACATTTCGAATGTTCTTATGTATTTTTTAACTTTATTTAATATACTTTGTGTTAATATATCAAATTCCATGATTGCTAGTGTTTGTAATGCGTCTCCTTGTTTATCACTTTTATAAACTATATCATTAAATTTTGTAAAGTTTTTTGGATGTTTTAAAATTTCATGATATATTACTGCCATGTAAGCCATTGTTGCTTGAGCAAGTTTTGGTGTTGTTAACCATTCAGCTGAAGGACATCTAAATTCATATGTGAATCCTGGAGATCCATCTTCATATTTGAATTTTTGTTCTATTCTATTGTCCTTTAGTGCTCCGTAAGTTTGTTTTAATCTTAAGTTTAGGTTTGTTTTATTTTCTGAGATTAATAGTGGTAAATAAAATGAAGCCATTCTTCTGTGAAGTGTGTTCTTTTTTTCTATTGACCATTTTTCTCCTTTTGGAATTTCTAGGTGAATATGTCCTCCTACTGAACTATATTCTGATATTGTTGACATATCACATAATCTTATATGTTTTACGAAAGCTTTAAACATTCCTCCTAGATTATTTACAACTTCTTGTGGTGTATTACTTGCTTTTGGTCTTATTTCTGCTGTTGATGATGCTCCATCCCATCCTATATTTCCAAATGGATCCACATCAAAACCCATATCGTCTCTCGTTGGTTTAAATCCTGGTTTTTTATTTAAAACTAATTGCATGGTTTGTTTTGCATCTACTTTTCTACCTTGCATAGTTAAAACAAATTCAGGATCTGCTCCTATTTTAAATTCAAATTCTTTTTTTGTATTTGGCATAATTATATTGTTAATAAATTTTTTTAATTTTTTAATTGTCATTGTTGAATGGATCATATACTCTATTTGTATTGTATCTATTTGGTGTTAGTCTTATTGTTGGGGAGTATCTTATTGTTTCTCTTTCGTTTGGTATTTGTGCTGGTACTATTTGTTGTGTTTCTATTCTAAAATCTTCAACAAATCTATTATTAGGGTTTTGTTCTAGATTTCTTTGGTTTATTTCATGATTTAGATGATTTATTCTGTCTCTTATTGTTCTTATTCTTACTATTTTACTTTCTTCTAGTTCTCTCCAATTTGCACTTCCTATTGCATATGGATTTGGTATTCTTTCTACACCTTCTTGTTGTAATTCTAATTCTTGTATTTCTGTTATTGCTCTATCTATATAAAGATTTGATCCCCTTGTGTGTCTTTCTCTATTAATTTGTCTTCCAGGTATTTCTCTTGTTGCTTCTTCGAATTCATTTGTTCTAAATGTTCTTTCTTCGAATGTTATTCCTTCAAATGTTCTCATTGTAGGTATTTGTCTTTCATCTATTATTTCATTTAGTATTCCTGTTTCTATTACACTAAATTGATTGTTTTCTTCTTCATTATTTTCTGGTTCTCTTGTAAATACTCCATCTGGTATTCTATCTGCTCCGTTTTCTTCTGCATGTTCTCTTGCTCTTTTAATGTCATCTATTCCTATATCTTCTATGATGTTTCTTCTTTCTATTTCTTCTTCATGTCTAGTTTGGTAATGTTGATCCGTGTAATGTATTACTTTATCCCAACTTTGACATGTTAAATAAGCAATAGAGTTTATTTCTTGTTTATTTAAGTCTCTTTTTAAGCAATTTATTAAATATATTGCTTTACATAATTCATGAAAGAAATAACCATCAAGTGTTCTTGAGTTAGTTTTGTTGAATGTTTTATATCCATTTATTGTTCTATGGATATAATTTTGATTGTATTCTCCAAAAATTATAGGATTTATTTCCATTAAGGTTTCATAGATATCTTGAATGTTTGGTCCTCTTAAACTTCTGATTCTTGCTTGCTTAGCAACATCTTTAATTCTTTGGGCTAAAATTCTTTTTTCTTTTTCATTTATATTTAGAAATCTTATTGTGAATGTACCTATTTCTTCATTCCAAAGTGGAGATAAATCAATTTTTAGTTTTTTTTCTATCATAATTAGTAATAATCATTATCTAGTAAGTTTTCATATTCTTCATGTGTCATTGATGTTGAACATTTTGGGCATTCAAATGTTACTTCATCATTATCTCCTAGACATTTATATTTTTCTTCTTCGACTACGAAGATATGGAGACATTTTTTATTTTTACATATTATTGAACCTTTTATTGATTTTGGTAAGTCTGTTTTTATTATATTTTTTAATGGAGTTATAATTTTATGTAGTGTTTCTTCTGGTTCTGGTTCTGTTTTTGGTTTTTCTTCTTCGTTTTCCTCATTATCATTTTCCCATATTAAGTCTTCTGGGTCTATTTCATCGTCACATTCTGGGCATGTGTATTCAGGATCACCATTCCAATCACTATCTCCATAATCATCTGAATTATAATCACATACTATGTTTCTTTTTCCTATTTCTTTTTTATCTGATAAATCTGCAGTTCCATATTCATTTGAACAAGTGTTTACGCTGTATTGTAAATGGTCTACTTCATTATTGCAATTTGGGCATTTCCACATTTTATTTTTTTTATTTTTGTTATTAAAAGATTCGAAATCCGCCACTATTTTCTACGAATTGTATAAATCCTTTTAAGTTTTCGACCGTGAATGGATAATGTTCGTTTATTTCATAATTTGGGTCAGTCATTCCTTTTTCTAGTTTTCTGTTGTGTATTTTTGCAGTTATTATTATTTTAGATATTTCTATTTCAAATTTTTTAGCTGTTCCGTTTTCTATTGTTTCTTTTAGTTTTTTTACGATTTTTCCAGCTTTTGGTTTTACTATTTTTTTTCCTGCGTTCCAATTACCATAATCCATTTCTTCTCTTGTTAGGAATCTTCCGCAGTTTAAGCAAACAAAGAACCATAGATTTCTCCACCACCATACATTATTTCTGAAGTATTCTCCTTTTTTGTTTTTTGCTTTTTGTCCCATTAAATCAAATCCCATATTGATTATTTTTGATTATTAATTAAAATGATGGATAACCTTTTGGTCCTAATATGTTTTCATATGCATCACCTAAAGTAAAATCATTATTATCATCATCGTTATCATCAAAATTTTCTTCATCGTTTTCGTCTATATCAAAATGAGCTCCATATGGATCAAAGTCACAATCTGGATTTCTATTTTCATTTAATTTTAATTTATTTTGTTTTTTGATGTCTCCGATTATTGGTTTTTTGAGGAATCTTAATAATCTTTTATTCATTGTTAATGTTAGATCATCTTCTAATTTATAATATCTTTCTCCATTTATACCTCTTTGCATTAATGGTTCTATGATATTTTCTATTATTTCAATAGCTGTTCTCCTTAGTGGATGATCTGCGTCATACAAATCGATCGATTGTATTTTTTTTGCTTTAGGTTTTTTAGGTTGTTTTTTCGGTTGTTTTTTTATTTTTTTCTTCATAGAGTTTAATTATGTATTTTTCTATAAAATAGTTTATCGCCACACTATTTGAGTATTCTTCTGGATGGTTTTGGAATGCTAATATTGGAAATGTTTTATGTTCAAATCCTTCTATTACATAATTTGTAGACATTATTACATTTACTTCAGGAAAACTATTTAGTATTAGATTTGTTTTATCTTTGAATTCCTCTGTTCCTGTTATAAATTTTTCTATGTCTTTATTTTTGATTCTATTTCCATCTGGCAATAATGTGAATCCTTGTTCGTGCCATGAGTTTGTGAGCATTTTTGGTTCTTCCATTCCCATTTTTTTGCAATATTCTTTGAATTCACCAAATACAAATACACTATGCATTGGTTCTGTTCTAACATTTATATCACTTTGTATTCCATTGTGTTTTTCTTTTGAGATTGATATATCTTGTTGAAAGTAATTTAAGTTAAAAGACAGTCCAAGAAGTTGGAATCCTCTACATATTCCTAATATTGGTTTTTTTCTTTTAATGAATTCTTTGATTAATTCTGTTTCCATATAATCTCTATGAAAATTAAAGGAACATGAATCTTCTATTTTATTATTGTAGAAAACTGGATTTAAATCTACTCCTCCTGAAAGAACTAATGCGTCTAGTGTTTCAGCTAATTTAATTATATTAGCTTGTAGGTTCTTTTTATCTTCTTTTGTTACAATTTCATTTTTTGTTTCAAATAAATTTGGAACAATGATTGGTGTTGTGTTGTCTGTTGTAAATGCTTTTATATAAGCATCGTTTATGAAGTTTTGAATTTTGCTTTTTGAGGCTGTTATGCCAACTAAGTATTTCATGTTTTTTTAATTAAGTTATCTAACATTTTACGTTTTCGACTTCTAACTTCTTGAACTAATTGACTTTGTGTTTGTGTGGTGTATCTATATCTTCCGTCTTTTTGTCGTTTGGCAAAGTTTGTTTTAGCTAATAATGCACGTTCTGGAAAAAGTATAAATTGTACCATTCTTCGACTCATTGGTATTTCACGAGATATGGAGCGAATGCTATTTCCTTTTTCATAAAGGATTTTTACATTTGCTCTTTGTTCATCTGTGTAATGTGTTGTTTTCTTTAATTGTTTAGGGATTAAATATCTATCTGCTAAGCAGGTCATATTATGTATTATTTTTAACTAATAAGTCTTCTAATAACATTTTAATATCTTCAGCTCCACATTCTTTTACTGTAAAGAAAACTTGCGATTTTCTTTTAATGTCGTTGTATACTATTGCGATTAAATTTCCTTCTGAGTCTTTGATTGATAAAACTCCTTCTAATTCTGGCATATGTAATTCCTAATCTTAAGTTGATTAGTGCTATTATTAATAATTATTTTTTACCTGATAAATAACCTAACATTATAGCTATTGCTCCTATTGGCATACCTATAATTAATCCTATTAGTATGTATGTTAATTTTGTCATATATTTATTAGTGTGCAAGGCTCTGGGTTAGAATTAATTTACTTATAAGTGTTTAGTTGACTATATATCTAATTAAATATTTTTAATATCTATATTGACGATCAATCCGTATATATATTAATATTTTTTAATTTTCCTTATGTAACAGCTTACGCTGACTGTCTAATAAACTTGGTCTCACGAGGATTACGTTTCCACGTGGCAGACATTATTGTTGCGAACTTCTTTGTAAATTAATAACTGCCCAGAACCTTACACACTAGTTAATTTAACCTTTAATAACTCCTAATGGTGTTAGTTCTACAAGAATATCGACTAAATCTTCTTGATTTTTCATTACTGTATTTATGTTTTTATAAGCTCCAGGTGCTTCATCTAATTCTTTCGTTCCTCTTATTGAGTGCAGGATACCTTGATCATTTAGTTTTTTAACTTCTTCTTCGAGATTAAGGGTCCTTTCAGCTTCCTTTCTTCCCATTTTACGACCAGCTCCATGTGAGCAGGAATTAAAGGAGAATATGTTTCCTTTACCTCTAACGATATAACTTTTTGTACCTTGCGACCCTGGAATAATACCGATAGTGTCTTGTGTAGCAAGTGTAGCCCCTTTACGGTGTATCCAGACCTCTTTACCGAAATGGTGTTCGAGTGATGCATAATTATGAGCGATATTAATGAATTCTAGCTCTTTGAAGTTTTCGCTTTTAAGTATTTCTTTAAAGCAATTTATGACGCGAGACATCATTAATTTTCTATTAGCAAAAGCGAAGTCTACACAATATTGCATTTCTTTTAGATATGCTTGTCCTTCTTCGCTATTAATTGGTAAGAAAGCTAGTTCCCATTCTTTTGGGATACTTGAATGCCATTTTTCATTTAATTTAATAGCTAATTTGTTATAATGATCAGCTACTTGTTTTCCTAGATTTCTGCTTCCTGAGTGAATCATTATCCATATGTGTCCATCTGAACCTTTTTGAATTTCAATGAAGTGATTTCCTCCTCCTAATGTTCCTATAGATAATAAGGCATTTCCAAATTCTCTTGCTACAATTGGACATGTTTTTGATAATGTTCCTGATGGATGATATTCTGGATTTAATATATATGGCATTAGTGATGAGTTTTGAGTTGTGTTATGTTTATTAAATCCTATTGGAATATATTTTCTTATTTCTCCCATAATTATTTTAAGAGTTTCTGTATTTATTTCTGTAAGATTTGTTTTAACTGCACACATTCCACATCCAATATCCACACCAACCATATTGGGACATATTACATCTTTAGTTGCGCATACTCCTCCGATTACCATTCCGAATCCTTGGTGTGAATCAGGCATAATAGCTATATGTTTAAATGCAAAAGGAAGATTGGCTAAATGTTTTATTTGTTCCATTGCTCCTTCTTCAATTTCTTCTAACCACATTTTTATTGGTAGTTTTTCTGTTGTAATTTCTTTCATATTATGAGGCTATTAAATCTTCTATAAAATTATCCCATTCTTGTGGGTATTCTGTAAAAAGATCAAATAATGATTTTAATCCATTGTCATTTCTAATATCATTATCGACGAGATATTTAACAAATGAATCTTTTAATATATCTTTTTCTTTTTTGATATATTTTTCTAGGTTATTTATATATCCTATTGTTTTACCTTTATTTAGTATTTCTCCGTTTGGCATTAATAATACTTCTAAATATTTGATTTCCATATTATTTGAATAAGTATTTAACTAAGTCTATTAATGGGAAGATTGGGAGGAATATTGACACTATTCCCCATCCAATTCCCCAGATTATGAATGTATAGATTACTGCGAATAGATAATATATTTCTTTCATATTATTTTTCTTCTTGTTCTATCTCGTAACATCCTTCACAAATTGTTGGTTTTAAGTGGCTCGGTTTATCGAATGCAGTAAATCGTAATTCTTTTTCTTTGGTGTCATTGTTAATTTCCCAGTATCCCATTATAATTTCACAACTATCGCATTTTGGTATTTTTTTACATTCATTACATAGTGATGTGTTGTTTTCTGTTTTTATGTGGCAATGATTACATTCTTTTGGTTTTTGTTTTATTTTTGTTCCTAATATTGTGTGTAATGCTTTTGTTGAAATACCTTTAGCTGGTATTTCTTTTTTTGCTAATTTTAATAAATCTTTGAAATTTGTTTTGTATATATTAAGAACTTTTTTGATTGTTCTAACTGCTTCTTGTTTCTTTATTCTTTCATCTGCATCTTCTTTTTGTTGTTTGATTTTTGCTTTTGCGAGTCTTTTGTCTTCTTGAATTTGTTGTTTTGGTGATAGAGGTTTTATATTATTCATTGATTTTTTTAGTGTTATTCCATTCTTTACGACTAATTGAGTTATTAATTCTTTTTACTTTAATGTTAATTTTTGCTAGATCTACATTACAATCATCGAAAGCTAGATCTATTGATAAATCTTTTTCTTTTTTTTGAACAGTGAATGGTTGAAGACCTAATTTTTCTCCCCATGTTTGTGCCCAATCTATTCCACTTCCTGACCAGAGTATCATTTGATTTCCTTGAGCTTGAAACCAATTATAAATAGTGATTGTATCATAGTTTGGTACATCTCTATCTTCTGTAATTACACTAGGAATAATTAGTGTATCGTCTATGTCAAATGCAATTTTCATTTTTATTTTACATCTGGTGTAGGACTTGGAATTTCTTCTATCATTACAGGTGTTACTACATTGATTAAGAAGTTTTCCCAGCCACATGTATGACCTTCAGGAATTTTCATCCAGTGTTCAATTGGATCTTCTTTAAACCAGAAATCTATACCTTTTGATACAAAAAATTCAAATGCTGCCAAATTATTAGCTGTTAATGGGAAATTATCTCCTCCTTTATCCATTGTTCTAGCAATGAATCCTTTAATGGCTTGAAAATTATTCCAAGCTAATTTAAAATCATTTGTATTAATAGCTTTACGAATTTTCTTTATGTCTACTAAACTTAATAATTCTCTTTCAAAATCTCTTCCTGGTATTGAACTTGCCATTACATCTACAGATAATCTTGATAGGTTCATAACAAATGACATTAATGGATATGCTCTCAACCAGAAGTTACTTAATGTTCTGTATTCTATTCCATACATAGGAGTGCGATATTCTCCTGCTCTACCATATACTTTGCGTCTTTCTTTGTTACCTGGATCTCGGTCTATTAATACACAAGTGTTTCCTACTAAGATATCCATTATTTGGACTAGTCTTGCAGGTTCTTTCATAATACTTTTGACTTGTGTGTCGTATCCACTTGCTCCTAAGTGTATGTGTCCTCCTGCACTGCGATATTTATATTTTGCTGGATCCTTTAAAGCAACAACATTTTGTGATTTCTTATCAGCGTTTTTGCTAGGTGAACAGCCAAATATGCGAGATTTTTCATTGAGAGACATAAGTTCTGCCTTGCTTACTTTAACTGTTGGTAAGAAATTTATAGATAATTCAGGATCTGCTTTTATTGTTTCATATAATGTTCTAAAGCATTGAGATATTTCATTACCTAATCTTGCTCTACATGTATCTGGTTTTGGATTAATTTCAGCTTGAACTCCATCTACAATAAATTTACTATCGTTTCCATTGCCTGTGCTACCATTTACATTTTTTCTTATATCTTTTTTAACAGTTAATCCTTTTTCTATGTTTATTACTTTTTCAGAGCCTATTATTTTACCTTTTCTTTCAAAGAAGAATTCAGGATCACAGCCAAATGTAACTGTATATGGTTGTATTTTTTCAGTTAATGGAGGTTTTTTTTCTTTTTCTTTTTGTTTATTCATATATTTTAATAATAAGTTTTTAATATTCATCAACATCGTAATTATTGTTTTTATGCCAATATTGTTTAAGATTCTTTTTGTCTATTGTCCATAAGTAGACTCTTAATGAATTACCTGAGTTAGGGTTAATTCTTATTGGTGATAATGTTATTAATCCTAGTTTATTTTTTTGAATGAAGTTTTTTAAGTTTTTTCCTGCTTTTTTCTTTTGTATATCTGAGAATATGTAAAATGCACACATATGTTCTTCCTTATAGTAATCTTCACATATATCTAATATTATCTGTTTTGGATTTTCAGTATAATTGTCTATATCAACGATTTCTTTAATTCCACAACAATCTAATCCGTTTATGTCTATCATATATTTATTTAATTATTAATTGTTTTGCCATTGGTAATCTTTGTTAGCTATATGCATTATGCAGAATAGATAAATACCAAATAGTTTTATTGGTCGACCAGATATCATGTTTTTTGGCCATGTATTAAATCTACTAATTTTATAATGCCATGTTTTGTTGTAAGCTTTTATATGTTTATCGCAAAAATAGTTGTCTGTTTGCTTTAAACATGTTGGTTTTGCACATAGGTGAAAGTTTGTCATTGTTTTAAATGTTATTATTGTTAATGGTTAATGTTGTGATTTATAGGTAACATGATGTGTCTATCTGGCTTTTTTTACCTAGTTTTGTTTTTTTGTTTTTGTTTTTTTCTTCGTATTCTTCTTCAAATTGTAATGTTTTTAATTGATCATATAATGTCCATTGTTCATTTGTTAGCTTAGATTCTAGTTCTGCTGTTAAATTTATTTTTGATATTGTTTTATCTTTTATAGGTTGATGACAGTGTGAACAGTTTTTTTCTATAAATGATCCTGTTATCATGTAATCTTCGAAGGTTATGTTTTTAGGAATTTTATTTGGTAATTTAAAAGGATTTGTTTTTTTCATTAATTTTGTGAATTTTTCTTCAGCTATTTTATACGTAGGTGCTTCTATTATTTCACAATTTGTTAATAATACTTTGTATATCATTTTATATGTTTTCATATATTTTGTTGTTATTAATGTATGAGCCAAACCGAATCATAGCTCAAATGGTCACCCCGTTCTCTAACCGCTTCAATATATGTCTGGAGATATATATTCACAATAAAGTGCACCATATCATTACAATATGGGGACAAGTGACTTTCCTTACTTATTTAATTATTAATCTGTTATATCTGTTGGTAGAATTAATGTGTCATCAAATTTGAATGGAATTGTGTCTATTCGTTCGATAACTTTTTCCCATAAAAATTTGTATACTTTCATTGGTGTATAATTACCCTTTTTTCTTTTTCCTTTTATTGTAGCAAATGATTTATATTTTGCTGTGTACATTCTTTCTATTTTGACTTTATTAATCATAAAATCATGAGCTATTGTTGATACTATTGCTCTTTCCATCATATGTCTATCTGTTCCTTTGTCGTAGTCTATGTCTCGCATTGATAATGTTAAGAATAATACACCCTTATCTTTCATTATATTTGGTAATACCATTAAATCTTTTTCTATATCTCCTCCTTCTTTTAGTATTCCACAATAATCTAGATACATTACATTGAAGCTTTCTCTTGCCTCGATACATAAATCATAAATTGAGATAAATCTTGTATCTGGTAATGTTCTCATTTTTTTTGCTATTGTAGGATTATTATCAATGGATAGTATTCTTGCTTTTGTTTCTTTTCTTACTTGGTTATATGATTCTCCTTCTCCGAATAAATCAAGGAATGTTGTTGTTGGGTCTTTTTCATATTCTTTATTAATTGTTTCTATTATCTTTTTTCTGATTATTTCTTTATCTTCTCCTTTATATTGTATTAATTCTTTTTTGATTTTAGGCATGTTATTTGTGATATAGTTTCCAGTCTGGGCAATCTATAAAATGGTTTTTCTTAATAATAAATTTTTTAACTGTGTTATCTAACATTTTTATTTCTTCCTCTATTTCTACTATTGGTGTCCATGTTCGTTCACCTTTTTTGTTTATATATGTAACCTTGTAAAGTATTTTTGCTCCACAACTACATATTTTTTCACTGTTTGGAACAATGTCAACTATTTTGTTTTCTGTTGAACTTATTCTTGCTTCTACTTTCATATATTTTGTTGTTTATTGTGAACTGAATGTAAGTGATAAAGATTTTCACTTTATAGTAAGATATTTATGTGTTCATGGTTAAATTCGAGTTTTTCATCATAGAACCGCAATAGGTTCTCCGAAATCCACGGATATAATTTGTTGGGAACATAAGCCTGTAATCAATGTCTGCCTATTGGCCGTCGCTGATTACTTCGTAGCACTAAGCTATTAGTAGAATCTTGCGTTAGTCTAATTTCGCCACACTTACATTCAGTTCACAATGTTAATAATTATTTTTGCTGACTAGTTGCTGATAAAATAGTTTGAATTGCTTGATATTCTGGATTAGCAAAGTCATTTATTGCTCCTGTAATACTAAACATTATTCCTATTGAACTAAAAGTTAATACAACCATTCTCGATATCCACCATCCACTTGGGTCATGATCCCATTTATCTTTCATTTTGTATTCTTTATCACCTCTTTTAAATAGTATAATTCCTCCTATAATAAGTATTAGGAATATAATTGTTCCTGCTATGTTTGTCCATCCATCTATATAAGATTGTTTAATTAATACAGCCCAGAGTCGTGTTCCTACTACGCCAAACTTTTCACTTAAGACGCTAATTGTTTGTTCTATAATTGTTGGTATATTTTGCATATATATTTATTGTTTATATTAATAATGTATGATGTACTTATGAGGAGATTGAATGGAACTCAAAAAAATACAATCTATAAAATTAAGCAGTCTTCTTAAAATTATAGATTAAAGTGCAGTTATTGATTATTACCCGCATTCCTTCAATCATCCCCCTCATAAGCACACCATATTGATAAATTTCAGTCTAAGGAACATTTTTGCATTATGTTTCCTCATGACAAAAGCCAAAATCACGTTGAGTGATTTTGGCTTTTGTGTTATATTTAATTTTAAGCGAATATATAAGGACTTAACATACTTTGTGATACTTTTTTGGATTTAATGTTATATTTTATTTCATTTTCCATTAACATTAAACGGCAGAAAGCTAAGTTTGTTATTTCTTCTGTGTTTTCACCGTATATCTTTCCACATTTTATGTAGAATTCATTTTTATATTTAATTGAAAGCTTTGTTATTCCTACAAAAACACCAGCTATTGTTGCAAATTCAATGTACATAGATTTTTTAATGTAGTTAGTAAACTTGATAATGGTTGATATGCTTCGTATCCGATTGTTTTTTGATAAGCATTTACTGCATTGTTAAAGTCTTCATCGTTGGTTAATTCTTTTGGCATATATTTTTTTGATTAGGTTAATAAGTATGGAGACACAATAACGCGGATTAATGAATAAATTAATTCTCTAAATTTACTTTAGCGAAAAACTTTTTAATAGTATTTACTGAAATATTCGTATATTATATTGTTTCGATTGTAGTTATATTACTTTAGTGGTTATATGGTGAGAGTATCATTCCAATAGCAGACTGAAGATATTATAACATTCAAAACAAAATTTAATAAACCAATATTACGTAGGATAAAACTGCATTAATCCACATAATTGTATCTCCATAAATTAATAATACTTCAAATGTCTTTCATCTACCCATTGATGTTATATACTTGATAAGAAATTAAAAAAATAAGTTAAATTATTAAACCTTATTATATATATCCTGTTTAAAATATATATGGATTTCTATTGTGTATATAAGAAAATAAAATGATTATCAAAGAACATATGGGTAAGTGAAAAACATTTGAAGTGCAAACGCTCTATATTAAATAAACTAGCAACGGGATATAAGAACATATATAAATGATAAATTATATATATTTATTTAAAAGTTGCTGAGATTATCATTGCATCTCACTTGGACTTTATTACTTATATCCCTCTTCTAATTTACTTAATCTCTAAACAAACTAGAATAAGAAGATAAGCTGGAGTTCTGGTGTCCCATATAACTAGTATTAATAAGGGCTATATATAACTCGTTATCTTCTTGTTCTAGTCTGTTTAGCTAGAGTATAGTTGTTTTACGTTACTATCAAACGCGTTACTTCCATTAAGGAAGAAATTGTTTGCCAAGCATTAAGCTAGGACTTATAAAATAATATGAAATATATAATAAAATGATTAACGTCTGCATTAAGGAAGAACAATTAATATGTTTATGTATATATTATATTATGAGTGTAACCTGTTTAAATTACACTACTATCAGAACGGTCGATAAACTCTAATTTTTAAACTCTATTTCTAAAGCTCCCATTATTGAGTTCCACTTCTGATTATTGAAATAGTTGTTTAAAAAGGAATAACAATTGGTTTTACAACCATATCAGCTTCGTCGGGTGTCATGATTAAATGTCTTAATTTTTCAGGGTATTCTTTTCCATCTGTTTCATTTAATATCATATGTGGTGTACCATCTTCATTGAATATAGGTTCAAATTGTACGTATAAAGTAGCATTATTGAATGGGAATACATATGTTCCCTCACCTTTTGTGTCTGCACCAGTTTGGAATCTTAGAGGACCTTCCATTCTAGGTTTTCCTTTATTAGTTTCACTTTTATTGAAATTTTTAGCTCTAAAGGTTTCATTAAGTAAAGCGAATGTATCAGGTTCTGCATATATCTCTTTCATTCCTGTTTCTTTATAATCACCTTTAATATTTGAAACGTGTAATTCTTGTTCATTTTTCATATTTTAATTCATTTAATTCATTAAGTTCATAATAATTGATTCTACCTTGTTTACGATGGTATGAACGCTTTATCTCCATTAAGGAGAATATTGTTGTGCCAAGCATTAAGCGAGGACTTATTATTGCGATTTTGTGGATTTCTCCGAATTCGGATTTAAACCCACCTCTACCCGTTACCACAAAACTACGTAACATATGTAATAAAACACGCGTATCGCGCATCTCGACCTTATTACCTACATATACATAGTTTTAACTCACACTACGCGTCCGTATCCACAAGCTACGAACAACGCACTATACACTATTTACTATAAGATATAACTAATACCTTATACCTACATAGTTTTAATACGTTACGCGCTACGCGTTACGCTACACATAGCAGTGAAGTAACACACATAACGATACTCTTCGCAGCGGGCACCACAGAGCCTTACAGGGGCATGTAATGTGTTGTGTGCGCTTCGTATTATTATGTTATTACATATACATAGTTTTAATAGTGGGTATGGGGGGGGTGGTCGATTTAGGTACTGAAAAAATTCGGGAGGACTAGGGAAATGAACCCACCTACGTTTTTCACTTTCCTTGGCCATTCATAAAATCCGAGTCATGCGGTCTCGTTTAAAACGGGCCTTATAAATCAAGGGTCGCACAAAAAATTCCAAAAAAATTGTAGAAAAAAGGGGTCGAAGGGGCACGATAGACGTAGGTATATAGCACCCCCCCTGTTTTTGTCCGAAACGAGCCTTATGTTATATGGTTCGTTTGGCGCGTTTTTAGTCTTTGAGACATTGTGGGGACCCCTAATTCTAAAGGTGTGATTTGGTGTAGTGAAATAAAAATAAAAAAAGAGGGCACAACGAATTGTTCCCTCTTTAAAATTACAAACTTCTAACCATTGGATATAAAACTAAATCCCTGATATATACTCTTAGTTTATCACCTGTTTGATTTGATAATATTTCTACTTCAAATTCTGGATTTGTGTCTTGTATCAACTTAAATGAAATCTTACTAGTGTCAATCTTGGCTATAAATTCTTGATCGTTGTATTTTACACTCTTAAACATTGTTACCTCCTTTCTGCTTTAAATGATTGATATATATTACGTTTCCTTTTTTTGTTAAGAATAAAATCTTACCATCTTTATACCTACGAATTATGGTAATAAGCTTGTTCTTTAATAAGCACCAGTAGATCTTATCCATATAATTTTTACCTTTATAATAAAATGTTATAACTAGTGTTGTCATTGTTTACCTCCTATCTTAAAACCTACATGCACTCTTTCGTGGTCTGAGCATTTATTGGGTAATCTAACAAATAATACAACTCGTTGAACGAAGTAACCAAGTGGTGTTGCTTCTCTACACGTTTCAAAACTTGGGCAGTTAATACACTCGTTTTGAATCGTTGATTTTTCTGTAAGACCACAACCTATTATCTTGGCGCAGTCTAAGCAAATAATTAATTTCATGCGATATTCCTTTCTTGTTGTGAGTCTTTTATTCTTTTGACTCTGATTAATAACTCGATTATTTCTTCTAGTGTTAATGTACCAAATAAAAAATGTAAAGCTTTATGACGTTCCATATCCATTACTAAAAGGTTGTAATAATAATTACCACCTCCTCTGCTCTTTGGTACAATGTGATGTTTATTTTTTATACCCTTTCGTTTAATGAATCTAGCATCAAGAACCTTAATACGATTGAACTTTTTGAGCTTCATTTTGACCTCCTATTTAATATTGTTAAGTAACTTTTCTTATATTATACCACTTACCAAATATAAAAGATATTTATTGTAGGACCAGAGGGACTCGAACCCTCAAGATTTATTTTCTAAAAATAACGCGTCTACCAATTGCGCCATGGTCCTATTGCGGAGAATGAGGGATTCGAACCCCCGTGGCTGTTTAGGCCATCTCGTTTTCAAGACGAGCACCATCATCCATCTCGGTCAATTCTCCGTGCGGTAGACTATGTACTCGAAACATAATCGACTAAGACCACTCTCTTTAGCAAAGAGGTACAGCACCTTACTGTTTAATCTACCATTTGTGACCTCACCCAACTATGATCTGGGGTTCCTTGCTTGAGAAGCAAGTGTCCTAGTCCAACTAGACGACAAGGTCAATGTGCGACGCGTGAGAATTGGACTCACTCTCTCTGCTTGGAAGGCAGATATGCTACCGTAACATTTGCATCGCGATGTGCCCTTACATGGATTCGAACCATGATAGTCTCATTAAGAGTGAGATATTCTGGCCATTGAATTATAAAGGCGATGTGCGGAATGAGGGAATCGGACCCCCTGCGTCTTACGTGTAGGGTAAGCATTCTACCAGTGAATTAATTCCGCAATGTGAGAAGTGAAGGAGTCGGACCTTCATTCCAGGGTTAGAAACCCTGTGCTCTATCCGTTGAGCTAACCTCCCGTGACCTATCTGGGTAATGCTCCCAGTTTTCTTGGGTGAAAACCAAGTGAACTACTTCTATTCGAATAGGCCATGTGGATCGTATCGGAATCGAACCGATGCCTCCTTCGTGCAAGGAAGGAATTCTACCATTAAAATAACAACCCATGGTCCGCGATGATGGTATTGCGCCACCGTATCTGAAGTATCAGTTCAGTGTTCTACTCTTAAACTAATCGCGGGTAGGAGATGAAAGAGTTGAACTTTCGAAGGGAAGGTATAAGCTTCCTAGTTTACCGTTAACTTAATCTCCTAAACTATGTCAGGGAATGACCCTGACTATGTCGGTATAGCTAGACTTGAACTAGCACTTGTTCCGCTTTTGAAACGGATGCGTCTACCAATTGCGCCATATACCGTGGTGTCCCGTGAAGTGGATTTGCACCACTACCTATAACGATTTTAAGTCGTTTGACTCTACTGTTGGTCTATCACGGGAATGTGCTCTGTCATGGTAATGCACCATGTTATTTGGTTTTTCGGGCCAATACATTACTTTTATGTTAACAAAGCTTTTTCTTATAATAATTTTTCATATAAAGATTATTTGCTTCTTTGCACTCATCGCATTTACAACCACTTTTATATTTAGAATAAGTTCCATGTTCTGCTGGGATTCTTTTCCTCCAGCCATGATATTCCCTATTATAAGCAGCACAAGCTTCTTTACATATATCACAATGACAATATCTATATGAGGATAGTGTCCCATGAGTTCCTTCTGCTCTTACCTGTTTTTTTTCTTCTAAGGTTTTATCATTATGATGTTTTTTGCACAACAATTGGCATTTATCTAATTCTCTTTTAAAAACTTCTATCGAAGAAGAATAAAGAGAAGAAATATTATTTTCCTTTGTTGTTTTATCAATGTGATGAAACTCTAGATTTAGAGTAGAGGAGCATTCTGCACATTTATTACCAAAATATTCTAATGCCCATATTCTTCTCTCTTCACGTTTTACTTTCTGTTTTTCTATTTTATTCATAATTATATTTTATCATATAAGTCTTCATAAAACAAGCATTACTTTTATGCTAAGGAAGCATTGAGTCGTGTAGTGGATTTGCACCACTGCGTTGCCAACTTTGCAGGAAGGCGCCTTACTGTCTTGGCTAACACGACATGGAGCCCCAATGCTGACTTGCACAGCACTCTCTAGTTTACAAAACTAGCACATCGCTATCTATGTTTTCGGGGCAGCCAGGATACTTCTATCCCGTATGGATTTTATTATTTAATGTGTAGTTCTCCTTACTACATTACAGTGTTGCGGGACTGGGTGATGATCCCAGACATCGAGCTTATGAGACTCAAACCTCTACCGAGAGTCCCGCAATAAATTATTAACTTTTCAAAGAAACGTGTGCCCTCACTAGGAATCGAACCTAGATAGCCTGGTTAAAAGCCAGATGTTCTACCACTGAACTATAGGGGCTGGGGTGGCCATCGGGGATTACACCCGAACTGATTCCTTCACAGGGAACCGTGCTATTATTACACCATAGCCACTGCGGGATTAGGGAGATTCGCACTCCCGATACTTCGTAGACAGCGAAGCGTGTTACTACTACACTATAACCCCATTTGGTACTTTTAATACCATTGCTCACCCCGTGTGATTCGAACACACATCTTTCGAATTAACAGTTCGACGCTCGACCAGTTGAGCTAAGGATGAATATTTTGGTTATTTACATAACCCTTGTGAGTCGGAAAGGAATTGCACCCTTATTCACAGTTTCGAAGACTGTTGTCCTATCTGTTGGACGACCAACCCATTGCTCGGGAACATGGATTCGGACCACGATTATTCGTTTCAGAAACGAATGTCCTGCCCTTAGACGATTCCCGAAGGGCTACGAGATTTGGATTCGAACCAAAATCTACAGGGGCCAAAGACCTGCGTCCTACCGTTAGACGATCTCGTAATAAATGTTCTTGCGAACATAGTCAGGGAAGAAGGATTCGAACCTTCGATACACAGTTCCAAACCGTGCATGATACCATTTCATTATTCCCTGATATAAAAAGAAAACATATACTTGACGTATATGCTCTAAGTGAAAACTATTTATTTTTTATTTTACCTGATACGGTTTTAGTTTCTCAATTAGATCCTCAGGGTTTTTTACTTCTACAGTTTCAATGACTCCTATTACAGACTCGTCATTTTGTCCTGGTTTAAACCTATCCCCGAAGTATATACAATCTTCTTTGTTCCAATTTAATTCTTTTATTAATTTTTCAATGTTCCTCCCTTTTGTTCCATCCTTTCTCGTGTAATCCAGACATGTGGTTCCTGCTACTGTGACTTCTACATTATTGCTATTGAACGGCACTGTATTTAAAACTTCTTTTCTAAAATCTCCTTGTATATCAAAAGCTTTCTTATCATCAACATTAGCATTATGCCCAAGAAAACTAAACGCCATTTGTGAGCCGCGGTCTTGGAGTAAATCTGTTTCATCTAAGAAGTATTCTGGATATGATGTCCTTAATATGGATATATGATTTAAGACTTCTTCCTTATCTTCTTTGGTGAGTTCGTTCTTCCAAAACTTTGTATGGTTCCCTGACTGGGCTAGAAGAAAATCAGTTTGAAATTTACCAAGCTGTTTTTCAATTTGTTCTTTTTTTGCACCACTTATTACAGAAACATCTTCGCACTCTAAAGAACACAAAGCTTTAAACATTTCTGGCTTCATTTCTTGTCTCGAGTCGGTTATTGTATTGTCCATATCGAATATAAAGTGTTTCATTTTTTCGTTTAATTCTAATAATATTATTAAACAGTAGACGATGTTACTACATTTTTTCTCATAAAATTTATTGTTAATTAATAATTGGGCTAATCCCTACATACATCTTATACTAATCATAAACTCTTGTCAAGTGTTTTTTATAACTAAAATATATCTTCATCGACTTCTTACATCCCCACCTACCTAATAATAATTTTCTATTTACTTTTCTTTTTTTGGGAAATCTTTTTTTATAGTTCATTACACTATGGTTGAATCTCGTTGGCTGCCTAGTCGGTAGTGAGCCGAGGGCTATTATTTTCATTCAACCGCCATTGTGCGCTGAGTTAGAATCGAACTAACTTTCCCGAAGGCACGATTTTACAGACCGCTACTCACCCATTGAGTATTCAGCGCATTAACATTATATCTAGTATATTCCTTGACATGAAACTTGTCAAGTGATATACTGTCTCAATGGGGATGAAAGGTTTAGATATTAATTGTCCTTTTATGGCCGCGAGAAAGAGCATATCTACTAACTCTTGATGTGTAGGTAAAATCAATTGCAAAGAATTCAATTCTTAGCCCGTTCTTTTCGACAGTAGGTTCGTTGAATCTCGCTTTCGTTTAAACGGAGTTTCTAGTTCCTAATATGGGGCGTTCTAGTAACTTAATATAAAACCATATTGCAATATATATCCATTGCCAACTCTCGATATATATAAGACTTGAGTAAGGGGTATCTTGGGTAAGTCGTGTCCGTATGTCTTCCAAGTTAATCTAGAATAATCGGAATATTTCTCGTAGACGTTATGAAAACAAATAGTACACTCGGTTTCGATACCGACTTCTCCACTAAATATTATTATTAATTATTAAATTATTATGAAGAAAAAAGAAAATAAAGTTGTACGTACAAAAGAAGAATTATCACAAGTGTGGCTTAATTTAGGATGTGGAGTTTCACTTGCAGATTTACCATTTATTAATGTAGATAAGTTTTTTAGTAAGGAGGATCTCGAGAAAGGCATAAAAGAAAAAGATCCAATGTTAGTAAATGCAAGAGTTCCTAAAGGTGCAAAGTTTATTCAAGCAGATTATTGTAACCTCCCACTTGAAGATAATTATGCAGATTATATAGAGTGTAATGATTCAATAGAACACATGGCAATGGCAGAAGTTATTCCAGCACTCACTGAGATGTATCGTGTATTAAAACCAGGAGGAAAACTTTGTATATCAACAACTAATTTTGATGAACTTGCAAAACTTTGGATTTTAAATGTTACAGGAAATCCATTAAGTACCAAACAGGATATTGATAGATATATAACATTATCTCAAGTTATTTATGGCAACCAAGCAGGGCCAGGAGAATTTCATAAGGTTCCATTTACCCCCTTCTCATTAGGGTATTATTTACAAACAGTTGGATTCAAATTAAAGGATATAACTATTACTGTGTTTCCAACAAACAGCCCACTAATGACTCCACAGAAAGCTTATGATCATTTTATATTTAATAAAGGAACAGTCGTATTAACAGAGGCTCTATGGGCCGAAGCAATAAAATAAATTTATGGAAAAGGTAACAATATATACAACAAAAACATGTCATTACTGCAAGGATGTAAAAGAATTCCTTGATAGTTATAAAGTTAATTATACTGCAGTAGATGTTGGAAGTGACGCAGTTGCAAGAAGAGAAATGATAGAAAAGAGTAATCAAATGGGAGTTCCTGTAATTACAATAGGAGAAGAATTCATTGTTGGATTTGATAAAACTAAAATAAAAGAATTATTACACTTAGGAGAACATAAGATATAAGATGAAAAGTATAGACTCAGAACAATTCTTTAAACTAATATCAACTCATTCTGGGGTTCCTGATTTACAAACAGTAAGAGATATTTATTATGGAATGGTAAGAACTATGTCTAGGGAATTAAGAGATAGACAGGTAATTAGACTTCCAGATTGGGGTGAGTTTAATCTGAAAATTCACAAAGGTAGAAAAATGATTAATATTAATACTGGACAAATGACTCAAATTTCAGCTAAACCAACTGTTAAATTTTCACCTGACTATAAGGTAAAGAAATACTATTATGCCCTAGGACAAGAGAGTACTATGATATAATAAACCAATATGGCAACACCTTTAGAAGCTTTACAAAACAGAGCAGATACACTAAAAAATAGTTTAGGTTCTTCTCCCACTGCATATGCACCAAACACCTTACCATCTAGGGGGGATATCAGTAAGGATACTCAACTAGCTTCTATAAATAAACAAATCGAAGATACTAGAAGTAAGCAAATAAGAAATGAATGGTACGGACCATCAGTAGCTCCAGTAGAAGATACAGGAGATACAGATGGACTTTTTATGAAAGGATTAAAAGCATTACAGAAACCACTTAATGCTATTGTTGGTGCGGGGCAATATGCACTTGGGAAGGGATCTCAGGGTAGTTTAACAAGTAATATTAATAATGCAATGAAGACAGGATTAACAGCGGGGGATGTACTTAAGCAATATGGTGCACCTAGGGCTCTTCAGGTTCCATTAGGTTTTGCTCTTGATGTTATGTTTGATCCAGTAAACTGGTTGACCGCAGGAACCGCAGCACTTATTCCACGAGTTGGAACAGGTATTGTAAAGGGAGCAATGAAAAAAGCAGCAATAGAAGGAGTAGAATCAGTTGCAGAATCGGGATTAATGGGTGCAATTAAAGGTGGAGTTACTGGTTTAACGTCGGGACTACAAAGTAAAGCATCAACTGTTTTAAATTTGATGCCACTTGCAAAGAAAATTGCTAAACTAGCACCAGTAGTAGAGGCAACTGGTGTAAAAACTAATACCGTAAGTAATTTAATAAAAAGAGGAGCTACTGGATATACTAATTTTACAGAAAGAGTTGGAGAAGCAGCAATAAAAGGAGCTGATAAGTTTGATGCACTAACTGGAACTACATATTTAAATAGAATAAATAAAACTCCTTATGGTTTTAAAGGTGGTTTACTAGGAGACACAGCAGAAGCAGCGATAGAAAAGATACCATCAGTAACGATTTTTGGAAAAGCAACACCTAAAGGTGAAGATATTGTTGATTTCTTTAAATATTCAACAAAAAAAGCAGCAGATGTTGCAGATTTAAGAGATAAGGTTATTAATTTAGCTAAAAATCAAGGTGCAATTTTAACAAGAAGCGCAGAGGGTGCTAATTTTCAATCAATCGATGATTTTTTGAAGCCAGGAGCAACAATAAAACTAAAGGATCAAATTGGTGATACTTTAGATCAAATAATTCGCGAAGCAGATGGGTCTCTAAAACCAGAATTCGCAGGACAAGCAAAAATAGCAGATACAATGGAAAATGCTAAGTCATTATTGGACGCAGCAGGAACAGATTATAATCTTAAACATTTAACTGAGGCTTATAAGGTAACTGAAAAAGGAAAAACAGGTGTTGGATGGTACGATGATGCATTAGATAAATTAAAATCGACCACAGTTGATGATGTTATTCATGGACGATTAGGAAATGGCAACACTATCGACTTAGTGAAAAACGAAGCAGATGAATTAGTAAAAACTTGGAACTCTTATGGAAAAGTAAGAGATTTAAAACCATTTGAAAAACTATTAAATGCACAACAATCTTTAATTTCTGTTTTCAAATCAGCAAAAGTTCCAATGAATGTAGGATCTCACGTTGTTGCAACAATAGGTAACTTTTTTATGGGGTCCATGATGGGTCTTCCTATGTGGAAACCTGAATACATAAAATCTATTGCTAAATCCAGTGCACTAGTAAAAGGAAAATTAGGAGCAGCAGGATTTAAGGATATATTTTTCAATGATATGAATTCTTTAATTGATCTTGCTGATAATAATCCAACTAGATTTAAACAATTAACAGGATTAGATCCAAAAGAAATAGCAAGTAAGTTGGCTATAGAGGAAAAAATAACACACGTTCTTAACGAGCAATCAACAAGGCAACAAGTTATGCAGGTTATGAGGGATGCGATTGACAGAATTGAAGAAGGGGTTATAACTGGTGATAAACTTTCAGATTTTAAAAATGTTGCAGACGACGCAGCTAGGATGGCAGCAGAATCTCCAACTAGTAAAAAAATGATGACAGAAGGCATGAAGAGATTTGAAACTCCATCTGAAAATCTAGCTAAGGCATTAAAAGAATCTCCAATAAAAAGATCTGAAGAATTTGGTTCTTATACTACTAGTGAAATTGGGCCAAACGCAACAATGGATAAATTAAAAGATTATTTACAGAAACAAGCAGAACTCCAACCATATAATCCAATAGTAAGGACTGCTAATACAATGGTTAATAGTATGCCAAGGTGGTATGAACATATTGACCAATCTTTTAAAATAGGAACAGCTGATTACTTAACTAAGATAGGATTAACAGAACAAGAATTAGTAACTATTTCCAGAACAACTCCAATGCTCAAGGAAGATATATTGGAACCTATTATACAGAATGGAAAAAAATATTTTAGATTAACACCATTGAAAGCATCAGAAGTTGCAACAGAAGCATTCATGAACTACGCAGCTATGCCAGATTTTGTACGTGTAATGAGAGCCCTTCCAGTTGTTGGTTCACCATTCTTATCGTTCCCATATGCAATGGCAATAAAGACCGCAAAGACAGCAATAAATAATCCTGCGTTATTTAATAAAATAGGATATATAATAAATGAAATGAACGCAGCAAGAACTCCACAGGAAAAAACACTCTTAGAGGAAAAATATAATGAATACTTAAAATCTCCCACTGTTGTCAAAATGTTTGGTATGTGGAATACTGATATTAAAAACCTAGTTCCTTATTACCAAATGAACATGTTTAATCCATCACAAAGAACATATACAGGTAATACTGTTGGAAGTGATATTATGAAAATTTCTGATAAATTCCCCATTATGCAAGATCCAATTGGACAGGTAATTAAGGATTATTTTATTCAACCATGGTTACTCTCAGGTTCTGGTGATGTAGCACAAGGACAATTTGGTCAACCATTATTTCCATCTTATGATTCTAGTGGTAAACCAATCGAAGCAAGTATTGGAACAAAAGCATTCTACGGAGGTAGATCATTGGCAGAAACAGTAGTTCCTGGATCATTAGCATATTTAGGATTAATTAATAGTGTAACTAATTTATCACCAGAAACTGTGGATCTTTTTCCATCATATGGAGGAAGAAACCTGGCTAATGCTACACAGGGGAGAAGTTCTATTGGTGCTATAACAAAGGAAGATGCAGTTAGAAAAACATTAGGATCTTTATTAGGTAGGTCTGGGTTGCCAGCTTACACATTAGATACTACTAAAGCAACGTCGGGACAGTAGTAATTATTATTTAAGTTATAAAATTTATGGAAGAAGAAAAAATAGGAGGCACAGGAGCAATAAAAGATACATTAGATGTTAGAGATTTTCAATATGCTGATGTTGGAATGTCACTACCACCATTTGATTGGGAGAAGGGTTTTGATATTGAAGAAGTTATCGGAAAAAAATTAAAGGTAAAAGATCAGAATGGTTCTGGATCTTGTGGTGGACAAGCTTGGGGTTATTATGGAGAAGTTCTTGATCAAGACAACGAAGAAAAATCATCTAAATTTATTTACTCACAAACATTTGTAAAACCTGCAGGAAGTGCTGGAAGAACCAATAGTGATTTAGTTACTAATAAGGGCTGGGGGGATGAAAAATTAACACCATCTTATGATAATGGATTACCTCCAGGAGAAGCATTTATGCAAAGAAAGTCAGATATAACAGAGGAAGCATACAAGGAAGCCTTAATAGATAAAGCATTGTCTTACGCAAACGTATATTCTAATATTGATGCAATTGCACAAGCAATGGAAAATAATAAAGGTTGTATCATTGGTATAACTGGTAAAAATAATGGAACATGGTCATCAAAGTTTCCGCTACCCCCTATAAGCGTAGATAATTCTTGTTGGAACCACTGGGTCTATGTTGGTAAAGCAAAAATGATTAATGGAAAAAAATATATTGGATTCTTAAACTCATGGGGTGAATCAACTGGGGAAAAAGGATGGCAATGGATAACAGAAGATTACGTTAAAAATCCTTTTATTTGGTCCACTTGGACAATGGTTTATAATTTTCCAAAACCAGTTAATTATATTTTTACTTCAAATATGCAAGTAGGAAGTAGAGGAATCGAGGTAAAAGAGCTACAAAAGAGAGTTAATGCAATTCCCTTAGACGGTGTTTTTGGACCAAAGACCAAAAAGGCAGTACAAGATTGGCAAACAAAACACAATTTAACCCCAGACGGTTTAGTTGGCCCTAAAACTATCGCTGAATTAAATAAATAAGTTATCCACAGTTGATATATGAAAAAACTTGCTAAAAATCTTAAATATGATACTATTGATTACATCCCTCTTAGGGTAGGAACTGAGAACTCCTTCAAAGAGGTATTATTAGTTAACATAAAAAAAATGAGTAATATTTTTACATTAGACTGGAAAAGTGTAACAAACGCGTTAGTTGTAGCAGTTGTTATAGGGATTGGGGCATCGATAGCATATATTCTCAACGTTGGGGATTTATTTTCTATTGATATTCACTCTCTTGCAAATGCTTTTGGGTTAGCTGTATTGGGCGGTATAGGCTCACTTATAACTTCTTTCTTGACCACAAGTCAGGGAAACTTTATTGGTGCTGTTCCTGTTAAATAAAGAATTGTCCACTTAAGGACTACCATGTTTAAAAAAATAATAATTGTTCTTTTAGTGATTGCCTCCCTGTTTGTTTTCCACCTACAAAGGTTAGTTGCAGAAGATCAAAAAATAGTACCGTTAGAGGTAGTAGTAGTAGAAGAAGTTAAACCTCTAACATTGGAACAGCACGTAGAGCACATCTTCGGAGACAACTCGGAAGTAGCATTAGCTGTTTTCAAGCATGAAAGTGGACTAAATTTAACATTAACTCATTATAACTGTAGATACGTTAGTGAGAAAACTGGAAAGACTTATTCAACAACATGCAAAAAGGGAGATAAGTATAAGTCATGGTCAGTAGACTGTGGCATCGCTCAGATTAATACTAAGGGCCAAGTTTGTCCAGCAAATTTATTAAATCTAGAAGGCAATATGAAAGCCGTGGAAAGGATTTATAAAGAGCAAGGAATACGAGCTTGGGTAAGTTACACATCAGGAGCATACAAGAAGTTTCTACCAAAAAAAACATAATACTTAATTAACAAACACTAGACAACAACTTAAACAGTATATAAAAGCTAGATGTCATATAATTAAATATTAACTTTTATTGAATGAATATTTCGACCTTTCAATAAATTAAAAACTATCTTAAAGAACTAACCATTTGTCATGTACAGAGTTGACAAATGGTTTTTCTTTTGCTACACTAGATATAGTTATTTGAAAAGGTGTATAAAGTTCTGGGTGAGTGAATAATCTCTTTGACGGGAGATAAACTACATTGATGCGAGTGGGCTCGCGGAGATGATAGGATGGAATTACAACTTGTAAAAGGTACGTCTCCAAAGTGGCTGTGGAATCAGCCAGTTGACAGTAGTATTGTTTATGCCCTCCTGCAGTTGGGTTTAAATAGTCGTCAATTTATGACAAGCTTCCTAGGTAGGTGGAAAGTCACTGACAATAAGGGGTAGGTTACTCTTAAAGTCTGCAAAAATAAAAGCCATAATCTACTCCATCCTTAGTGGAAACCATAATCCACTCCCAGAACTTTATACATCTTAGGTGAACAGAAGGGGAAATTTTAATTTCCAACGGGGGAATAAATATGAATAATATTTGATTCGAGAATTAATCACTCTCACACATTAGCTTCCCCCTTCTTTTCATCTCATGTACTGTGGTATAATTAAACCATTATTAAATAATTTTTTAAACTTATGTTAGATCCAAACGTAGAACCATCATTAGCACCAGAATATCCACCACAAAGTTTGCCACCATCAACAGTAGCACCTGCTCCTGTATCTCCTGATGAAGCTAGTGGTATGTCTCAATTAGAAATGAGACAAAATTTACAAGATTTAATGAGTAAAATTGATAGTAAATATCAAGATTTTAGTTCACAAAACTTTTCATTAGAAAATAAAGTTAAAAGTTCAAAAGGAGATGCTCTTCGAATGTTTTTTGATATGTTACAACAAGCAGGAGTAGATCCTAGTAATGTTGAAGATGTAAATGCTTTCTTGCAAAAAATAAAAGAAAATAATCCTGAGATTTTCCAACAAATAGAAAAAATTCTTCAAACATTAATATCAGAAGATGATACAACACCAGAAGATGATACTATGCCTGAGGAAGGTATGGAAATTTCACAAGTAACCACTGATATAAATAACCCAACTACACCAAATATGAATATAAATACAAATGAAACACCACAACAAAACATATGAGAACGTGTTTTCCTCCGATGTACCAAATAGTAAATCACGACTACAGGTTGATAATATATCAGCTGTAGGCATGGAGTTAAACCAATATAGGACACTTACACATAATTTTTTAACAGAGATGTATTCTGATCTTTTTTTGAATTGTGTCAAACTTGCGTGGTTAAGAAGAAGATTTGTATTTTATGGTTCAAAAACAGTTATGCCAATGAGAAATAATTCTCGTGTTCTAACTAATGCGTTTACTAAGTTCCTAAGAAGGAATATTGGTAATGATATTCAAATAATAACGAAAAGTAAATTTTTTAATAAATTAGATCTACATTATTTTAATCAATTATTTCCAGGATTTGAAGAAGAGAATCCTTTCACTAATCCAGATTTCTATAAATTTCCTTATAAAAATATTTCAATGGAATTCCTACTGGTTGTATATCAAATGGATGATCGTTTTGAAATATTACAAGAAGCTGATAAGAAGAATATGTCTTATGCAGTTTTTTTAGATTACATCTTGAACCATACTCTTTGTGAAAATGATTTGTTGGGATATGGTAAATATGAATTAACTCAAAGTAAGGATTTGAGATCACCATACTATATTAAGGATAATGATAAACTTTTAAAAATTAAGAAGAAGAAAAAACTATGAATAAATTAAAACCAGTTGTATTTGTGCAAGGTAAATATGCATATAACAACCAAAACACAACCCAACAAATAATGCTATTAAAGGCATTGCAAATAACACAAGATCCTAAGAAATTGAAGGAGTTAATTGGAGTAAAAACAGTAGCTGAAGTATACAGAACATTAGATAAGATGGCAATGAGAAAAGAATATCATTCATCATTAGCTAAAAATGGTATTACTTTTGATTATGTCGTAAAGGGTATTAAATCTGAAATAGATTCAGCTGATAAAGCCTCTGATAGACTAGCAGGATTAAACATGATTCTTAAATCTATTGGGTTAGATAAATATGAAGAAACAGCTGTTAGTGGTGGAAGTTGGGAAGATACATTATTAAAAATAAAAGCTGAAGCGGAAGAAAAAGGTGGTGAAATTAAATTAATTGAATATGAAGTAGCAGAACCAGTAATGCCTGAACACATTAGATTAGCAAAAGAAAAAGCAAACAAGGAAGCAGGACAAATTTATGGATAACAATCTTAGTGTTGAACAACTTGCAGATCCTAGATTTTACTTAGAACATTTCTGTAAAATTAAGGGAAAAGATGGAAAAGGATTAGTTCCCTTTATTCTTAAACCTGCACAGTTAGATATTTTTAATGTTATTCAAAGAAATAATCGTATCATTATCATGAAAGCTCGTCAAATTGGGTTCTCTACTGCGGTTACTGGTTATTTATATCATAAAACAATAACAATGGCAGGAGTTTCTACTGCTCTTGTTGGTTACAACAACGACCTTACAGCAGAACTTCTAGATAAAATTAAAACTTTTTATAGAACAACTCCTGATGCAATTAAACCTACGATTCACTATAACTCAAAGTTCGAAATTTCATTTCCAAAATCTGATTCAAAGATTTTAGTGCTCCCTTCTACTGATAACGTAGGAAGAGGATATACTATTAACTATGCACTACTTACTGAGGTTCCCTTCTGGGACAAAGCAGAAGATAAACTTGTAACATTGGAAGCTTCAGTACCTATTAATGGAAAAATCATCATTGAGTCATCACCTGGGGCTGTTGGAGATTACTTCCATAGAATGTGGGTATCAGAAAATGATTATGTAAAAAAAGAATATGGATGGTGGTGGAACTACTCCGAAGAGGAGATAGAAACAATACGAAGACGTATGAATAATCCACGTAAGTTTAATAATAACTACGCATTAGAATTTCTTATTTCAGGTAGAGCAGTATTTACGCAAGAAGCAATCAATTTACAAAGACAAGGAGTATTGAAAGTTGGAGACATTGTTAAACTAGAAGATGGATCTCAACATATGGTCAGAGAAGAAGAGGGATTTAGGATATATAAACCACCACAATCAAAACATTTTTATGTAGTTGGGGCCGACTGTTCTGAGGGTGTTACGGGAGGAGACTATTCTGTTGCTACAATAATAGATAGAAGCAATGGTGAAGAAGTTGGTATGTGGAGAGGTCACATTGCGCCAGATAAATTTGCTAAGGTTTTAGATAGATGGGGAAGATACTATAATAATGCATTAATGGTAGTTGAAGCTGAAGCACATGGAAATGTTGTTCTTAATGTTTTAAAACAAATGCTTTATCCATCTCTGTATTTTAGACCATCGCGATTTGACACAATTGGAAATCCTTGGAGTGATAAATTGGGATGGAAAACAACTAAGGTTACTAGACCTATTCTTATTGATGAATTTGAACAAATGACAAGAGAGGGAAATGTTATACTACATAGTAAGGAGACAGTAGATGAAATGACAACTTTTGTGTTTAATGATGCAAATAATATGGTTTGTATGGATTCATATAATGATGACTGTATTTTTTCTACAGCAATAGCATGTCAGGGATTCAAAGTTATTTCAGATAAACCAATGACACAATTGAATTATTTAAATCACTTACCAGAGGTTGGGTATTAATAATAAAATAGTACTATGATAAAATAGACTTATAAATATATGCTTACACAATATTCAAAATATACGCGTTACAATACTTACAACCCATCTAACTACGGCAAAGATGAGGTTGAATTTCAATCGAAGTTCATGTTATCTTTAATGGATGCTCGTCAGTATTTTTTACGCATAATTAAGCCAAGACTAGATAGATCATATAAACTTTATATCGCTTATAATGGAGACAGACAGTTACAGATTAAATCCTGGCAGTCAAATATATTCGTTCCTTACGTTCAAGCTGTGGTAGAAACTCTTATGCCTCGTGTTTTAGATGCACGTCCTGATTTTACTGTTCAAGGTAGAACACAAGAAGATCAAAATAAGTCAGAAAAACAACAACAACTAGGAGACTATATTTGGGAAATATCAAAAATGGATAGAACAGTAGAAGATGTTGTTCGTTCTTCTTTAGTTTATGGAACAGGATTTTTACAGGCTTCATGGAAGAAGGATGTAAGAAAACAAAAATTCTTAAAAACAAAAGATTTAAGTAAAAAGAAATATGAATGGAAAACAGAAGAAAAAACATTTTATGATGCACCAACAGCTGAATGGGTAGATAACTACTCTTTAATGTATGACTGGCACAACACGGATCGTGGATCTAAGCAGTATTGGTTTAAGAGATTGTGTTTAACTGCACCAGAAATAGTAAGACGTTATCCTAATGCTGATCCAGAACGTTTACAACTAGCTTTAAATAATCCAGGAGGTGATTTAACTGATTACGCTTCTATTAGAACACAGGTGAAACAAAACCAGGAACTTGTTGTTAAGGGTATTAATACATTTAACGGTATTAATACGTTTAATGGACCAACTTATGGTTCTTTTGGTTATGGTAGTGATAAATATAATACCTTTGGTGATCCAGAACTTCAAATGTACGAAGTTTTCGAATACACACAACCATTTCAAGATATGTACTCAGTTCACGTTGGTGGTGGATATACACCGATCTTCAAAGGAGGATGGATGCCTATTCCTTATGATTTTAAAGAAGCTACGTTTATTGATTTTCCTTACTTAAAGATTCCAGGAGAATTTGAAGGATATGGATTACCTATGATTCTTGAAAATCCTCAGATTATGATGAATATGATTAAAAACCAGCGTCTAGATGCTGCTACTCTTGGTATTCATAAGATGTGGATAGTTAACCCACTAGCAAACATTAATAAAGAAGAACTTGTAACACGTCCTTTTGGTATTATTTATTCAGTTGATCCTAATGGAGTTCGTGAAGTTCAATTTTCAGATATTAAAGCTTCAGCTTACAAAGAAGAAGATTTACTTAAGGCAGATATGCGTTACGCATCTGGTGTAGATGATTTTTCAATGGGAGCGGGAGGAGGAGCAAGTTCAGCAACAGAAGTACGACACCTTCGTGAATCAACACTTGAGCGTGTTCGTTTATTTGTAAACCACCTAGGAGATGGATTTTCTATTCTTATGAGATATTGGATGGATATGTCACGTCAATTTTTTACAAAAGATATGATTATTCGAATAATCGGAGATGATGGTAAGGAGATATTTCCACTTATTCAAAAAGATGACCTAGAAGGAAGGTTTGATTATAAAGCAGCAGTTCTTCCATCTATTGCAGGACAACAAGACATTAAAAAGAAACAAGACATGGATCTATTCCAGCTTCTTATTAATCTTCCATTCGTTGACCCTCAGAAACTTACACAAAAGGTTCTTGTTGATTGGAATTGGGCACTTGATTCTATAACTAAAAGTGAAGATCCAAATGTAAAAATAGCTGGAGCAGATGGAGCACCTGCAGTGGGTCCAGATGGGCAGCCATTACCACCAATGGAAGATCCTAATGCTGGAATTATGCAACCACCACCAATAATTGAAGCTCCACAACCAGGAATGAAAAATATATCACCAGATGTAGCGCAAAATGCATTAGCTATGCTAAGAGGAGGACCAGCAGGTGTTCCTTCAGCATTTACACAAGCATCTTCTCCCATAAATCTATTAAATATGTCTGGAACCCCACCAACAGCTGCACGTGTTCCACTACCAACATCAAATCCAAGGGGGTTAAATAAAAGCGGAAAAGTAAATACAAATACAAGCACTCACAGTATAAATAGTAATCCTGAAGCACAATTATTAAGTAGGGCAACTAGCCTTCAAAAAGGTAAATAATATGCCATTTCAAAGTTTAGCACAAATGAGGGGAGCTTTCAGCGGAGCATTAGGTCCAGAAATGAAAGCGCATGCACAAGAATGGGCTGATGCCACTAAGGATATAAAAAAACTACCTGAACATAAAATTAAAACAAAGACAAAAATAGCAATTATTAAAAAAACAATTAAGAAACATACAGGAAAAGGGGGACCAAGTGTAGATTCATCTTTTGAAGAAGCATCATCTCCCATAAATTTATTAAAATCTGGTGAGCCACCAACGGCTAGTGCGATCCCAAGATCAAGAGTAAATTCATTAGGCAATAAAATTAGTATTAATAATTAACATGTGGTATAATAATCAAATGAAAACAATAACAAAAAAAGAAATATTAAAAAAGGCGTGTGGAAAAGGTGGCCCAGTAGCTGACACAGTAACTGGGTTTAAAAGAGGGGCACAAAATATTAAAGAACATACAAGTAAAAACTATAACGAAGCATATGCGAACAATATGGCTAAATACAAAGAAGAATCAGCCATTAATAAAAATAACCTTCTTGATAAGGTGTATTCAGGAGCAAAAGGTGCTATATATGGTGGTGTAGGTGCTTTACATGCAATGGGTGAAAATATAAAAAGTAATGTAGATAAAGTAAAATCTATTGTATCTCCACAAAAAGAGGTATTAAAAAACACACTAAAAACAATACCATCATATGGAATAAGAACAATGCCATTAAATGCTCCCAAAACAATGCCTTCTAAAAATTCAGTTAAAAAGGCACCATTTAAATCAGTTGAAAAATATTCAGACCTAGATGCTATTCCTGAACCAGTTTCAAAAATGAATACCAAACAGAAAGATGAATGGTTCGAAAAAGCAAAAAGCTCTATAAATAAAAATAGACTTGATGCATATAATAAAAACAAGTAAGTAATTATTAATTTAAATATGAATATATAAATATGACAAATGAAAAAAAAGATTACTTTACACAAGATGTAAGAGATGCAATAAGAGAAATGTCAATTGATGAGATGAAGATAAACTTGAAAGCTATAGAAGGCACACCATATTGGTTCGCAATATTAAAATATACACTAGACAGAATAGCAGTTATACAAGACTCATTTCTCACACTAGATCCAGTTAAGGAACCATCAAAAATATCACAATATCAAGGTATAATTACAGGAATGTTAGATTTACAGGATGCAGTTTTATCTCTTAAATATGAATCAAAAAAAGCAGAAGATCCAAACACAAAAGAAGAAGAAGCTAAAAACGATTTAGGTGGAGCATATGGAAAATATTAGATACTTGTTTATTGATTAGTATCTATGTTATAATAATAATATGAACTTAAGTTTTACAAAATTAAAAAATGCAGGATTACCTAAAACAAGTGCAAAATTTGCTTCTTTTACTAAAGCACCTAGTATAAAACAACCTTCCATCAAGGCACCTAAGCTTTCAACAACAAAACAACCAAAGGCATTTAATTATTCTAGTATCACTAAACTTACTAAATTACCAAAATCTCCAAAGGTTACAATTTTAAAAAAGGCCGTTAAAAAAGCTAAGGCATTTAAATTTTCTTAATATGAACTACACTGGACCAACAACTACATCTAATTCATCGGAGGAGGGTCGATTAAAGGTAGATGTTAATCAAAAGAAAAAGATTATTAAAAAAATTTTAAAAAAACAACATGAAAAAAGATAAAAAAGGTATAATAAAAAAAGTATTAAAGTCTATTGATGGTAGTTCTGCTCATGAGGGAGTAGAATCCAAGACAAAAGAAATAAGTGAAGGTAAAAATGATAATGAAAAAGATATGTCTTTTAAAAAATATACAAATTTAAAGAAATAAAATGAAAAAAGGGTTTACCACAAAAGAATCAAGAGATATTGCCTCAAAACTTAAGGTTAAGTTTAACGAACATGGACAAAAACAATTTCAAATTGGTTTAGGTGTGGAGTTAGAACATGGTAAGGATGCAACAAGAGAGGGGGTTAATGCTAATTTAACAAACGATGATCCACTAAAAACTGGTAAAATAGCACTAGCTCACATTAATGAACATCCTAATTATTATACAGGTCTTAGTAAGATGGAAGAAAATGAAACCAAGGAAGAAAAAAAGAAAAGTCTAAAGTCGATTATTACTAAAAAAATTAATTAAATTATATGTTTAATGAAGACAAAGGAAAAGTTAATACGCATGATCAATCAGACCTATTAGGAATGAAGCCTTTTGGCAATATCGGTTCAGATAGAACAACAAAGGAAACAAGGGTTATAAACAAACTTAAGAAAAAGAAAGCAGCACAATTAAGAGCAAAGGGATCAACCTTCAAAGAAGGATTAGAAGCAAATGCAGGAAAAGTTTCTGCAGCAATTGGTAATTTCGCTAATAAGTAATTATTATAAATATGAATATAAATATGGAAAAAACGCAAGATAGTCCAATTAATGAAGCAATATCCGAGGTACTTCTAAAACTTAAGAAGGAACCACAAAAGGAGGGAGTTGATTTAGTTGATATCGCAAAAAAACTTTCCGAAAAAAAATTTGGAAAGAGAAAATAATATATGCCTACAGGACAATATAAAAGAAAATTAGTTTCAGATATTACACGAGAAAAACATAGAAAATTTATGTTAACTGATAAAAATCCTTCTAAAAAATTAGAAAATAGACAAAAACGCAAAGAAGCAATGATTGGAGATAAAAATCCTTCAAAGAGGCCTGAAGTTAAAAAGAAAAATAGTGAATGGCAAATTGCTAATCCAAATCGTAAATTTAAAGAAACAGGAATTGAGGTAAAAGTAGAAAATGAACTTAAGGAAAGAAATATTAAATATACAAAACAAGTTCAATTATGTAAAGTAGCGGTGGTAGATTTTTTATTAACAGATTACGGTATTGCAATTCAAGTAGATGGTTGTTATTATCATAATTGCCCCATTCATCATCCAGATAAATATATTGGTCGAAGAGATAGAGATTTTAAACAAGATCAAGTACTTATCTCTAATGGTTATATGGTTTATCGTTTTTGGGAACATGATATAAATGAATCAGTTGAAGAATGCATTAACGGAATTAAGTTATAAAAATGATATACAAATAAGTCGGTTTTATTATTAATTATGAATAAAAAAATTTATGGAAGAAAATAAATTCAATGGATCCGCAAATGCGGGTAGTCCAGAAGTTACAAGTGTTCCTAATCCTAATAGCTTTGGAGGTGCTGTAGGGGAGACACAAAATCAAGCACCTCAAATAGATCCAGTACAACATAAGGAACTGGAGAGTCTTGTAGGAAGGCAAGGGGCAGAATTAGGAGAATATAGAAAGTTTATTTCTGATATCTCTCCATTGTTAGACAAGTTAGATAAAAGTCCTGAACTTATACAAGCCATCGTGGACGGAAAAATTACGCCAGACCTAGCAAAAGCAGCTATGGAAGGTAAGGTTTCGATCACAGATGCTGAAATAGTTAATACAGCAGCCGCAGAAGTTAAAAAAGATTTAACTAAGGCAGAGTACAAAGGTGCTTCTCCTGAAGAAATCTCAAAACTTATTGAGGACAAAGCTAGAGAACTTAAGGGTGATTTACAGAAAGAATTAAAAGAAAGAGATGACCTTAGTGCATTTGAATCTAGTGTAAATGATTTTATAAATCGAACACCAGATTTCTCAAAATACTCTAAAGAAATCGATGCATGGCTTGATGAACATGATGTTACAGACATTTCTATTGCATACTACGCAGTCAAAGGAGAACTTTCAGAAAAAGAAGCTCGTGCCCAAGCAGAAATAGATAAAGCAGAATTAGAAAAATCAGGAGCATTAAACATGGGTGGTGGTTCAGGAAATTCAACACACCGAATATCAGCAGATAGTAACATGATTGATTCTTTGATTTCCAATAAAGCAAATCCTAATTCATTTTAGGGTTTAGCTAAATATGAAAATAAACTATAGACAAAATTGTTTTTAACACATTAGATTATTAGTTTATTAGTTTATTAGAAAAAAATTATATGTCAACATTTCCTTATTACACGGAGCCTACCCACGATGTAGGTGCTGCAATCACTTTGACAGCAGCAAACGCAGGACGAACAACTGTCGTTTCAGCAGCAGAACAACGTTTAATCGTTGATGCAGTTGATAAAATCTTTCTTTTGGAACCTAATAAGCACCCACTCGTAACTCTTCTTACAAATGTAGGAAAGGTATGGGATGGTAAGGCTTGGAAGGGTTCTGGAATGATGAAGAGAGCTACTGGTAACCCAGAGTTCAAATGGTTCGAAGATTATTATGGTGGAAGATACTGTCGTATTGCATCAGTCACTTCAGGTGATACTGGTACAATCGTACTTGTCTTAACAGGAGCAGGAAGCGCGTCTGCAACTATCTTCACAATTGGAGATATCGTAAAAAACGCAAGAACAGGTGAAAACATGTTAATCGATGCAGCAGGTAGTGGAACAGGTATCACTATCAATACAGCTTCAAGAGCCTTTGGGTCTACAGCTGCAGCAGCTCCGTTAGCAGGTGATGGACTTTTCATTATTGGTAATGCCAATGAAGAAAACGGAGGTGCTCGTGCTGTTAACACAACACGTGTCACTCCTCAAACCAACTACACTCAGATTTTCAAGACTACTATTGCCTTGTCTAACACTGAAAAGGAAGCTAATCTCTACGGAGGTAAAGACTTACCTTATCAAAGAGCAAAGAAAGGTACAGAACATGCTCTTGATATTGAAAAAGCGTTTTGGTTTGGTCAAAAAACAGCAGCTTTCACAGGTGCACAAGGTCATATTAAGAGAGGTACAGGAGGAATTCTTGAATTCATAAACGCAGGAAACGCCTACGTTCAGAATCAAGGAGGTGCTCTTACCGCTCCAGATCTTAATACCTTCCTACGTGAATCTTTCACATATGGAAACAATGAAAAAGTTATGTTTGCTGGTGGTATAGTTCTTCAGGCTATTAATGAAATTGCACGAGGTCAGATTCTTATGGCCCCAGAAGCAACTTCATATGGTATGAAAATAAGTAGATACGTAACTGCGTTCGGTACAATAAATATCGTTCACAACCCTCTATTTGTTCAAGACTATGCTAGTTATGCATTCATGCTAGATATGGAATCATTTGTATATCGTTTCTTGAATAACCGAGATACAAGTTTACAAACAAATATTCAAGCTCCAGATGCAGATGGACAGGTAGATCAATACATCTCAGAAGTAGGTCTACAAAGAGAACACGCTGCAAAGCATTCATTACTTCTAGGAGTAACTGCTTAGTACTATTAGGTTAAGTTAAATTTCTAATGCCCTGTAAATTCTTTTATGGGGCAAATAGAAAAAAGTCCTTCGTGTTTATGGGACTATAAATCATAGACATGGGTGGTTTCGAACCATTCCCCGATTAAAGCACGGGTTAATGCTTGATTAAAATTAAATTATGGCTTCATTAGAATCATTACAAACAAGAAAATTATTAGAGAAAGGAATAGCTACATTTGCAGGTACAGATAATGCGGTTGCTCTTAGACTTCGATACATTGGTACTGGTACAGTTACATCAGTTGCAACTATTACAGCTACAAGTGTTGAAACAATCACATCAGATGGTGGAACAGATACATATTTGTTCTCAGCTTATGCAACCATGGGTGCACTAGCAGATGCTATAAACGCAGCTGGTATATTTGAGTGTAAGGTTTTGGACGTACTACGTTCAGCAGCTTCAGATGATGCACTATTAGCAGAAACAATTACAGTAGCAACATATGACGAATTAAACAACGCTGTTTATGACGTTAAGGTTGATACAAGTGGAATGTTTTATGTAGGTGCTTGTCTTTCAGGTGAAAGAGCTTTCAATTCTCCAACAATGGTTGGTCACAGAATCAATCTTCAAGAGATTGCATATGTTGCTAACATGGGAACAGCAGCAGCAAATCAATTAAAAGTTTACGCTCGTAAGGGAGCAGTAGAAAGATTGATTTACTCTGGGTTATCAGTAGACACAACAGCTACAACAGTTAATTTCGCATCAGGAAATGGTAAAATTACCTCAAACGATGGTGAAGAATTAATTGTAGTTATTAAAGATGCTGCTTCTATGGCAGATGGTGCTTATATGAAACTTACAGGTACAATTGAGTAGTAGAAAAAAGTCTCTGACTTTATACGAAGGATGAAGAAATTCGTCCTTCGGATTAAGGTCAGAGCAGAGACTTATTATTAATTATGAATAAAAAAATTTATGTCAACACAATTTGTTAGTAAAAATTCCAATTATATGGTTGTTCTTAAGAATGGAATTGAAGGTAATCGAATCTTGGGCACACAACCTGTCGCAGGAATTTATATAAAATTTGAAGGAGGAATAGTAACTGTTAAAGAAGATAAAGTAGCACAAATGCTTCGTGAACATCCACAGTTTGGTAATGATTTTATTGAAGTTGAAGCAATAGGAATGGATCCTTATGCTGATTCTAGAACAGAAATTGAACCAGAGCATGTTATGTCTGAAATTAAATATGGACACGCAGAAGCAATAAAAGGAACAGCTAAACCAGTTAAAATTACTCCAGCAATGAAAAAGTTTATTGAAAGTGAGGCTATCAAAATGCTTCCTTCAATTTTAAAAGCAAACCCAACTATACTTAAAGATATCATAACCAACTTAGCTGCTGATATGAAAGATAAGGAACCTAAAGAAATGAAAGAAGTTAAAGAAGTTAAACCTGAACCAAAGAAAGAGGATAAAAAGATTGAAGAAAAAATCAAGTAATATCCTAGGACTATGGTAAAATAAGTATATTAGTTTAATTAATTTATTTTTATCATGTCCAATCAATATTACAATTTTTATTACGATCCGATCCGTCAAGGATATGATTTAAACACATGGAGTACTATTACAGGTACTCCTGTTGTTGTTTCCAATCAATTAAAACTAGATAATGCTAGTGTTATTCATTTTGCAGATATGTTACGCGCTGATGCAACTTTTAGTGTCAAGGTTTCAACTCCAGTTGCTGGTGATGCTTCTAAGTTTGGGTTTTATGATTTAAATCAATTATGTGGATTAGGATTTGAAATAGCAGACGATGTTTTTATAGCTAAATCATTTACTCCAGAAAAAACTACTTCCACTACACTTGTTTGGGATACAGCATGGAACAACATTAATACTCAATTTGGAATAATATGGGAAGCTGGTAGGGTTATTTTTAAGATAAATGGGGCAACTGTTGCTACAATTAGTGATACTTCTGTTCCAAATAGTGCATTAAATCTTTACTTGATTAGTACAAGTGCTAATGCTTTGAATTTAAAATATATCAATGTAAAAGGTGTTCAGAATTTAATCTGGTCTTAGTACTATGATAAAATAAATGTATGGCTAATCAATATTACAACTTAAATTATAGTCCAATAGCACAAGGGTTTGACTCTGGAACATGGAGAAAACTTTATGGGGATGTTTCGGTAGTTGCTAACAAACTACAGTTAACAAAAGCAGCAATAATTCACTATGGAGATATTCTTCGTGGTGATGCAATTTTTAATATAAACATAGCAGCTCCATTCGCTAGTGGAGATTCAAAATTTGGATTTATACAGTACAGTAAAAATACATATGCATATTTTAAAATAAATGGACCAGTTTTAACAGCAGAAACATCAGATGGTGTAACTGCTTATTCGGAAGTTATACAATGGCAAGCAAGTTGGACTGATACTGATACAGACTTTAGAATAAAATGGGAGTCAGGATCAGTAAAATTTTATATTGGTGGACAATTAATGGTTACAATCTGTGAATCAAATTTACTTAACATACCAGTAAGTGTTGTTCCAAATGACCCAATGAGTCTTTACATTTCAAGTGATTCTACTGATTTATTTCTTTTGAATTTTATAACAGTTAAGTCAATTCAATCATACCTAATGAGTGAAGGAAATGATAATTCGGTATTTGAACCATTTGTTACAGAATCAGACAGAATAGCAATATCTGAATCAAACACAATGCTTATGAAGATCTTAATTGCAAATGAGGGAGTGAATGTTCAAAATATAGCAATTAACGATGTAAACACAATGTTAATGAAAATATTAATAGCTAATCAAGGTATAAACACTGAAACTCCTAAAATTAGAGAGTCTGTTACCGTAAGTACCCCAGCATAATTTAAATAATATGAATGAAAATACACAAATAAGTAATCGAGATCATGATTTATTAATAGAATTAAGGACAGAAATGCAGAATGTTAGAAAGGACATAAAAGAACTTAACGATGGAACTGCTGGTAAAATTAAATCATTGGAAACCGATAAAGCCGAAAGAAAAGACTTGGATATACTATCAACAAAGATTAATACTGACATAGAAGGAAGGCTAAGGATACTAGAAGCTGCTAAGAGTTTTTATTTGACATCTATGCTAATATACACAGCTGTAGGTGTCACAATGATAGGATTAATTACATATCACATATTCGTTAGTTAGTTTAGTCTAAAAATATGAAAAACAATACATTTTTGTGTATTTGTTTTTTTTATTTTTATGGTGTATAATATATTAGTTAAAAACAATATATAATATGAATATGTAATATATCAAATTTTTGAATACATCGGTCGAACTATGTAATTGAAAATGTTAATCTAGATTAGTATTTTAACCTTTTATAAATATGATGAAAAAAACAAAAGGCCATTCAGATGGCATGAAGGTACAAGGTTTTTTCCGAGTTCAATTAACCGAAGAGGGCAAAGGTGTCATTGGTGATTCTGGATGGAGTAAGAACCAAGTAACCGATCTTGGTATACGTCAGTATGTCGTAGACTGGTTGACTTCAGGTGCAGGAAAGAGTGTTACTCACATGGCACTAGGTACAGGAGCAGCACCAGCTTCAAATGCAACAGCATTGACAGGAGAGTTGACACACTCAACTTCTGGTCGTGCAGCCGTTTCAAGTTCAATCGTTGCTTCAGGTACAGCTCAATTTACAGGAGCATTTGCGTCTGCTGCTAGTTTCGTAACTACAACAGCCAACATCTCATGTATTGGACTATTCAACACATCAACAACAGGAGCAGGTACTCTCTTTGCAGGGAATACATTCGCCTCAAGTTCATGTGCTACCAACCAAAGTGTGAACGCAACCTATCAAATAAGGTTCGCAAGCGCTTAAATTTTGAGGTAACTCAAATTTACAATTTACCACCTTCGGGTGGTTTTTTGTTGCATTTTAATTTCAATATGCTATAATTAAAAGACTTATTATTAAATTAATTATATAAATATGAAGAAAATATCTAAAGAAGTTCGTAATACAATAGCAAAAAGAAAGGTATCCTATGTGGATATCGGTTGTGGTGGAAACAAACAAGGAAAAGACTGGTTTGGAATAGACTACCGCAAAATGGATGGTGTGGACCTAGTTCAGGATCTAGAAAAATTTCCATGGGGAGTACCATCAGAATCTTTTAATACAGCAGTAGCAAACCATGTGATAGAGCATATAAACCCGTCTCATGGTATTTTTATTTCCTGGATGAATGAAGCTTGGAGAATACTTAAAGAAGATGGTGAATTCATAATAGGAGCACCATATGCAACGTCAGTTGGAATGTTTAGAGACCCAACTCATGTTAATTTTATAAACGAAGAAACCTGGTCTTATTTTTCACCAATAGACCAATTATACCAAGGACAATTATACCATATCTATTCACCTCTTCCTTGGCGTATTAAAATAAATACTTGGCATAGCACGGGAAATATTGAGTGTGTTTTAGTAAAGATGAATATAGAAAAAGAACATAATGTGGATCCAGAGTATTTACGTATTCTCAAACTACATACAAAAATGACTAAGTAACTATATAAAAAAAGGAATAAAAATGATAATAAAACAAAGTAATTCAATGAAAGAAAAAGGAAATCCATTTTATGGTAAAAAACACACTGAAGAAACTCGAAAAATAATGAAAGAAAAACGTAAAAATCAAGTAATTTCAATAGAAACGCGAATTAAAAAAAGAAATTCAATGATTGGTAAAAACAAAGGAGAAAAATCTTGGAATTGGAAAGGAGGTATTACCCCTAAAAACAAACTAATAAGACGTTCATTAGAATTTAAGTTATGGCGTGAATCAGTATTTAAGAGAGATAATTTTACATGTCAAAAATGTAAACAAAATGGAGGTATATTACATCCACATCATATATTAAATTTTGCACAGCATGAAGATTTACGTTTTGCGATAGATAATGGAATTACTTTATGTGAATCTTGTCATCATTTATTTCACAATAATTTTGGACAATTAAACAACACAAAAGAACAATTAGAAGAATTTATTAACAATTAATATGAATAATAATATGAAAAAAGAAATAAAAAATGCACTAGGTCACAAACTAACAAAAAATGTTCCTGTAAAAAAACAAAGAACAGATTACTCAACACAGGGACAAATATATCATGAGTTACACAAAAATCCAGGAACATGGACAAATCGTATTTTAATAGCTGTTCCAACTACAGGAATAGTTCGTATTGAGTGGGTTATGGCCAAGTATGGTCAAATTATCCCAACTAACTGGTCTCAAGTCGAGATGGTACAGTGGTTAAATACTTATGCTCCTTTAGAATATCAGCTTCCAGACGCGGAAAACCTTATCGCTAAACAAGTTGTTGAAGGAGACTTTGAATGGTTTTTGTCAATCGAACAAGATAATCTTATTCCACCAGATACGTTTATTCGTTTAAATGAATATATGATTGAAAATAAAGTTCCTATTGTTTCTGGTCTTTATTATACAAAATCTCATCCACCTGAACCTATTTTATATAGAGGACGTGGAAATGGATCATTTAGAGATTTTAAATTAGGAGATAAGGTGTGGTGTGATGGAGTTCCATTTGGGTTAACACTTATACATGGATCAATCATAAAAGCTATTTGGAATGAGTCTGAAGAATATATGGTTGGAAATGAAGTTACAAGAAAGGTGTTCTCATTACCAAATTTTAATGTAGGAAACTTTGGATTTGATAACACGAATCCTACTGAAAAACCAAGATTTGCTTATACTCGTGGTACTACTGATCTTAATTTCTGTAAGAGAATACAAAGAGACGACATATTTACTAAGGCTGGATGGCCACAATATGCAAAGAAGAAATATCCATTCTTAGTAGATACAAATATATTTGTTATGCATATAGATGAAAGAGGAAGACAATATCCATTAGGTGGGGTTCCAAGACAAAATATGCCAATAAAAGGTCGAGCACCGAAGGAAATCAATTAATAATTAATTATATAAATTTATGAAGTTAAATACAAGCGCAAAAATAAAAGAGTTGGATGGATCATTATCAAAAGAGTTAACAATAGGTAAAGCATTAGCAAACATTATTTTATTCATTAAGTCTGATCCACTTAGATCATATTTAATGGCTACACAATTATATTCATCAGATGAATTTGAACTTTCTGATGCAGATTATACATGGGTAAAAACTGCTGTTGCTGAACATGGTAGTGAGGTATATGTAAATGCACTAGTTTCTGGACAGATACTACTTGCACTTTCTGAACTAAAAGATAAAAGTAAAAAATAGGACTATGGTAAAATATATATATTAATCGACAAGAATTAATAGATATATGACTAAAATTTTACCTCAAAGTATAGACAAACTAAACAACCCTTCGCATTCGATGATGCATAGGGTTGTTTCTGTTGACACGTTTTCTCCTGAATCTTCAATTAATATTGATAGTTCTGGTAATGTCACGGTTGCTATGTCTGTAATAGAAACAACTCCTACTTTATTGAAACTAAATCAGACTATACCTCAAACAATAACTGGTGGTATTCCATTATTGACAAATTTAACTCCTACTACTGATTATGAGATAGCTACTAAAAAATATGTTGATGATCAATTATCAGGAGAGAATTTCTGGGATAGAACAGGCACAACCCTCTCTACCCACACAGCAGACGATTCAGTAACACTTACAAAGAATGATATAAAAGCAACAGTAGTAAATAGTTTATCACTTGCAAATAACACAGTTTCAGATGCAGTAAATACAATTCAAAACTCTCCAACATTAAAATTCCTAGCTAATCGCTGGGTAACTGATGGAACTCCTGCAAGTCAAACTTCTGAATGGAAATTATATGCTCTGGGTATTTCTGGTGTAGCAGCAGGAAGTTCATCACAATTTGAATTTAAACATTCTAAAGGTGGTGCAGCTGAAACAACACCATTTTATTTAACAGTAAGTGGTAATGGGGGTTTTGCAGGAGGTGTATCAGCAACAAATGGAACATTTAGTGGATTAATAACAAATAACCAGTCATTAACAACTACTTCAACTGATGGCTTAGTATTAAATGAAACTACAGCTTCTGACGCAACACCTAACACAACAAGATATTCACCTCGTATAAGATTTACATCTCACGTTTGGGACACTACTGCTGTAGCTGATAAATCTATGCACTGGAAGATAGAAAATGTGCCAATAACAGGTGCAACACCTGCTTCAACTCTTAACTTTGCTTCTGCTACAGATGCAGGTGCTTATGTAAATACGATACAATTTACTACAGATGGAAATATCTTTGCTTATTCTGGTATGTATGCCCCAGGTGGATTTTTCTGTAATAGAACAGGAATGGAAACGACATCAGTAGTAATGAATACATTGACAGCCACCGATGCTGCAACAGTAGGTGTTCCAGTTCGTTATTCTCCAGCTATGAGATTTAGAGGTACTGCTTGGAATACTACAGCAACAGCTGCTTCAAATACAATTAGTTTCAAACAAGAAGTTAGACCTACATCAGGTGCAACAACAGGAGGTTCTTTGTGGTGGGGATATGATAATAACGGAGGGGGATACACAGACATTATGAATTTATCTTCTGCAGGAGTTCTTCAAGTTACTTCCTTTCTTTCATATAGACAAGTTGGAACTACATCTCTTGTAGGATTAGAATTATATGAAAGTACAGCTGCTTCAGCTGGTGCTACGGTTAGACATTCTCCAGCTATAGTTTTTACAGGTAGAGCTTGGAATACAACAGATTCAGCAAGTAACACTATTAATTGGAAAAACGAAGTAAGACCAGTAAGTGGTACTACGACATCAGGAAGTCTTTATTGGTCATTTGATAATAATGGAGGAGGTTATGGAGATGTAATGTCTATCGGTTATAACGCAACACTTACTTGCTATGGACAAATAGCTATCACAGGAGCTTTAGCTGGTAATGGTGGATTAACAGCGGTTGGCTCTCTTAGTATGTCTAGAGCAGGAATAACAACTACATCTTATATAGGACTTAATTTAGTAAATAGTTCAGCTTCATTAATAGGAACTCCATTAAGATATAGTCCAGCAATTGTGCAATCAGCAAGAGCTTGGGATATAAATGATGCAGTAGATACTACAATAAATTTTAAATCAGAAGTTATCCCAGTATCAGCTTCAGTAACATCAGGAAGGTTATCGTATAGTTTTGACAATAGTGGTGGTGGATATACAGAAAGAATGGCTCTCTATAGTGATGGAAGACTTATAGTTGGAGCAGGTTCTACTTATGCTGGTGCATCTCTTATTGAAGCTACTAGTGATTCAGCTTCAACTTATTCAGCTGGTATGGCAGCATCTACTACAATAAGAAATGGAGTAACAAATAGAAGCACAACAAACAACAATGTAGCAGAATACTGTATGGGAACATTAACTGCTGATGGAACTTATGGTTCAGGTATTAGAATGTTTGGTATATTTACAAGCCACGCAGATGCAGCAATTTCAGCAGAGTTTCAATTAGTTACAAGAAATGCAGGAACATTTGTGGAAGCATTGAGAGCAAGTAAAGAGGGGAAAATTGGTATTGGGACAACATCCCCACTTACTAAACTACATATTGCTGGAGCTACACAAGCATCTGGTGGAGCATTTGATAGTTACGGAAATTTATTTATTTCATCAACAGAATATACTGGTTCAGACATCAATAAAGGTGGTTCACTTGATTTAGGCGGATGTGTATCATCAACCACTCCTTATACGTTTGCAAGACTTCACGGTAAAAAAGAAAATAATACAAATGGTAATCTTGCAGGTTATATGGCATTTGAAGTTTCAAATAATAGTATAATCGCAGAAGTAATGAGATTGACAAGTGGTGGACATTTAGGAGTAAATACAGCAAATCCTTATGGGTGGTTAGACATAGCTTCAGGTAAAGATTTTGCAATTTACGCAGGTGCAGATGTCAATGCAACTACAAGAACTGCTAATACAGAAAAGTTCGTTAGAATTGTAGCACCTTCTTATGCGACTTCTTCTACCGTTGCAGGAACTCCTGTTGCTTTAATAACAGCATACTTACAAGCCTCAGCCAATATATTTAGTTTTGGTGGTGGGAGTGGCTCTGCTTATGCGGCTACTGTACTTGATTTTTATACGGCAGCTAACGCTACGACATCTACTGGTTCAAAAAGAATGAGTATTGATAGTGCTGGTAATGTAGGTATTGGAATATCTGCACCCACAGAAAAACTTGACGTAGTTGGAAACGTAGCTATGACTGGAACTATAAAACAAAACTCTGTTACTAAAACTATTTCAGGTAGTAAAGTATTAACAGATGGTTCTGCTACTGGAATGTTTGAAGTAGCAGTAGGAACAGGAGAATTAGTAGGTGGAGATGTTAGTTATACAATTTATGTTGTAGACGGAACAGATTTTCAATCACATCAAGGAGGATTTGGATTCGTAGCAGTAAATAAAGCAGGAACAGTAACATCAGATTGCAAAGAAACTTATTTGCCAGCGACAGCTATTTACATTGCAACATCAGGGACTCTAACTGATGCAGTAACTTGCACAGACGGAGCAGGAAAGGTAACTTTAAATATGAATGCTAATACATCACTTGCAGGAGCTACGATTACAATTAAGTATACAGTTACACTTCATTCAATGAATGTGATAACATTATTATAAGTTAATTAACAAAAATTTTATGGAAGAAAATATAAAGACAGAAGAAGAAAAACCTATCATTAAAGAAATAGAAATGATAGAAGTTACAAGACCAGCAGTAGTTGAGAGTATTCCTAAACAGGATATTCTTGATTTAATAAGTGAAGATGAACAAGCAATATCAGAATATACAGAAAACATTAGAGTGAGGACAGAACGAATCGCTCAATATCAATCATTATTAACATAAAACTATAAATAAGTTTTAAAAACACTAAAAACGCCTAAACAGGGCGTTTTATTGTTGCAGGACTATAGTATAATAAGAATATGAATAAATTAGAAAATGGTAATCATAAAATACTATTTAGTAAAGGAAAGTTATACTTAAATGGTATTCAAATAGCAGGAGAAGGAATAACTCCTGATAAGGAGGTAACCTTCGATTTTCAGGTGAATAAACATGAAGAAAAAAAGAGAGAAATCACCAATCAAGACTCCTCAATACTAGAGGTAAATGTTCATGATTCAGTGTCTGGAAAAGACCTTGGTCCTGGGCAACGAATGTAAATTAAATGGATAAAAACATCACAAAATATTTATTCCACACTATTGGATATTTTTAGGTGAATTATCAAATAATTTTTAAATTAGAAAGAATTAAATTATGGCAAATAGATTTTGGGTCGGAGGAACGGGAGATTGGGATGCAAGTACAAAAACACATTGGGCTGCCACTTCTGGTGGAGCAGGTGGAGAAACCGTACCAACGTCTTCTGATGATGTTTATTTTGATTTACATTCAAATGAACCAGGTGACACAGATTATACTTGTACTATCACAGCAAGAACTTATTCCAAAAACGTAGATATCTCCTTTACTGGAACATCAAAAGTAACGATTGCTGGTAACTCTGCTTTATTTGGTTGTTATGGAAATTTAAATATTTCTGGTGGAACTGCACAAGTTATAATGTCTTTTTCTTATGATATTGTTTTTTTTGATAATGCAATATTAACAACTAATGGAGTTATTATTAATGCAGATATATATCTTTCTTCAAATTCGAAAACTCTTACATTAGGAGGTGATTTAACAATATCAAGTACTAAAACTTTAATTCTTGATATGGTTTCAAATAGTACCATTACGGTTAGTGAAAATAATTATATTATATCTGCAGGAAATTTTGCGTTTAATGCAACTTCAGGTTCAAATATTATTCTTGGTTCTGGGACTCATTTACTCACAGGAACAGGATTCGTTATTCAATGTTCAGCTGGGACAACAATTGATGGAACAGGAACTATTAAAATAACGAATACATCAAATACTGCTATTGCCTTTTATGGTGGTGGAAAAGTCTATAATAATGTTTGGTTTTCTCGTGGTAACTCAACAGCAACAAACACTATTTATTACTCAAATACTTTTGCTGAATTAAAAGATGATGGTACAGCAGCACACACAATTAAATTTGAAGACGGAAAAGACCAAACAATAACTTCCCTTAATGTAAACGGAAGCGCAGGAAAACTTATCATCCTAACTGGAACTTCCACAGCAGGTTGGAAAATATCGGATACAACTGGAATAAATGAAGTTACATATTGTGATATTCATTACTCAACAGCAGAAGGAGGTGCCACATGGAATGCTTATACTTCTAATGGAAATGTAGATGGAGGAAATAATAGTGGTTGGCTTTTTGAATTCCCATCAATACTTTCTGTTTCTATTTTTGATAATATTAACATAACTGAAAATATACTCAATCAAAGATATATACTAGATATTAACATATTTGACTCTATTAACATTACAGAAAACCTTACTCGTCAAATAAGTACTTCTAATATTTCTACATTTGACTCTATTAATGTAACAGAAAACCTTACTCGTCAA